>VOFH01000043.1_pt1 | contig 262203 bp, 381 predicted proteins | sample 5384091 | NCBI WGS metagenome assembly VOFH01 (sample SAMN12384727, study PRJNA508395) | human gut metagenome | isolation source: healthy gut G | host: Homo sapiens
GCGTATTTGTTACAGATACTTACCCTTGATAAGAACAATGAAGAAGCATATCAGATGCTGATTGCCTTATATGATAAGCAAAAGGAATATGATAAACTACAGGATTTATATGAACAATCAGACTCTGATAAAATAAAAGCGCTGTTTGATAATTATGAAGTAAAGGCTCCGGAGTTTTCGGAAGAAGCCGGGGAATACAATGATACGATTGAAATTGAACTGATGGCAGACTCAGACTGTACCATTTATTATACGTTAAATGGTGATTCTCCGATTGAAAAGGGAATGGAATATACAGAACCGATTTCTTTAGAGGATGAGAAAGAATATACCATCAAAGCAGTAGCAAAGGACGCAAGAGGCTTTTATAGTGAGATTGCAGAAGCAGATTATGAAATTACTTTTGAAGCTCCGGATTCTGCTAATGTAACACCTGCTGCCGGAACATATTATGATGCGCAGAGAATCAGTATACAGGTTCCCGCTGGTTCCACTGCTTACTATACCTGGGATGGCTCAACACCAACACAGGATTCTGATGTATACAGTGAACCACTTGAAATGCCACAGGGCAATAATGTGTTGTCTATTCTTGTGGTAGATGACCATGGACTGGCAAGCCCGGTGATAAGATATAATTATATTTATCTGCCGGAATAAGCTATGGCAGATGAACAAAGGCAGATAAGAATGTTTCTTATCTGCCTTCGTTCCGGGATTTTAAAAATTAGTCTTCTTTTACAAATTCAATGACACCCTTGTCAAGTCTGGATACTCTTGCTAAAGAATAAACATCGATGCCCTGTTCCTCTAATTTTTCACGACCAGGCTGGAATGCTTTTTCGATTAAGACACTGACACCTGCGATGGTGGCATGTGCTTTACGGATTAGGCGGATAGCACCGGTAGCAGCTTCGCCGTTGGCAAGGAAATCATCCACGATAAGAATGTGGTCATTTTCGCTGATGTATTTTGCGGAAATGGTTAATTCATAGCTGGTTCCTTTGGTATAAGAAGTTACAACAGTCTGATATAAATCATGATTTAAAATTTTAGAAGGCTGTTTCTTTAAAATAATAAGTGGAACGCCTAATGCTTCTGCAGCCATAAGAGCCGGAGCAATACCGGAGCTTTCGATGGTAGCAATACGTGTGATACCTTTTCCTTTATAATGTTCTGCAATATCTTTGCCCATTTTCTTCATTAATTCAGGATCCACCTGATGATTAATAAAGCTGTCAACCTTTAAAATGTTTTCGCTTTCTGCGATTCCTTCTGCAAGAATTTTGTCTTCTAATAATTTCATTTTGTTACTCCTTTGATTGTATTATATTTAAGCAGAAATCTGCTGTTTATTCATTGTTGTCTGAATAGTAAGCGGCATAAATCTTTTCTAAGATATGTTCTTCATAATCCTCCGGCAGACCGGCAAATTTAGCATGAAGAAGTGCTGCAATTTTGTCGGAACGGATAAAGTAACGCTGCTCCATGGAAGGCTCGCTGTCAGCACCACTGACATGGTCGATTTCTTCTGCAGTATAGTTTGAAGAGAACCATTCCATAATTTCGCTGGTGCGTCTGCTTTCCATATCTGCATCCGCAGACATCTGGTTGATTTTACGGAAATGTGTAATTCCGATTCCAAGAAAAATAACAAACAGAACAGACATTACAACAATCATAATAACACGCATATAATCAGCCATTGGTAATTTGATGATGTCCAGAGCAAAAAAGAATGACAAAAATCAGACCGGCAATTCCAACTCCAAGGAATGTATAAGCGGTAGAACGATTATCTTCCAGCTGGGCATCTTTCTCCTTGTATACCATGTTATGTACCTGACCTTTCGTTATAATAATACTATTATAAGTGATTTTACCCGACGATACAATAACCTTGTCTGTATTTCTGAAATAAGGTATACTGCAAGTATGAAGATAACAATATTATGCGTAGGAAAAATCAAAGAAAAATATTTCAGGGATGCCATTGCCGAGTACGAAAAAGACTGGGCAGATACTGTAAGCTTGAAATTGTGGAAGTGGCAGATGAGAAAACACCGGATGGAGCATCCGGGGCAGAGGAACAGCAGATTCGTCGTAAAGAGGGGGAACGTCTTTTAAAATATTTAGAGGGAAAGAACTGCTACGTCATTGCCCTTGCAATCAATGGGAAAATGCTGGATTCTGTTGCTTTATCGGAAAAAGTCAGTGACTTGATGGTAAAGGGCAACAGCCATATCGTTCTTGTAATCGGAGGCTCCCTTGGAATTGCGGATGAAGTATTAAAACGTGCAGATGAAAAAATAAGCTTTTCGAAGATGACATTTCCGCACCAGTTGATGCGTGTTATTTTATTGGAGCAGTTATACCGGAGCTATCGGATTATCAATCATGAACCGTATCACAAATAAGCAACCGTATCATAAATAGAAGAAACGGATAAAAGGAGGAGATTTTATGAGGATGTACGACCTCATTTTAAAGAAAAAGGAAGGAGCCGCTTTAAGCAAAGAAGAAATCCAGTGGATGATAAATGCATTTACAACCGGTGAAATTCCGGATTATCAGATGTCAGCCATGCTGATGGCAATCTGTTTTCAGGGAATGAATCACGATGAGACACTGGCATTAACACTTGCTATGCGGGATAGCGGAGATGTGCTTGATTTATCCGGTATTAAAGGCGTAAAGGTGGATAAACACAGCACCGGTGGTGTAGGAGATAAGACCTCCCTGATTCTGACACCAATCATTGCTGCACTGGGTGTTCCGGTAGCAAAAATGTCCGGAAGAGGATTGGGTCATACCGGCGGAACCATTGATAAGTTAGAATGCTTTGAAGGATTCAGCACTTCCATATCAGAAGAAGCCTTTTTAAAGCAGGTATCAGAGGTTGGCGTTGCAATTGCTGGACAGACTGCTAATCTTGCACCAGCAGATAAGAAGTTGTATGCACTCCGGGATGTCACTGCTACGGTAGCGGAGAAATCCTTAATTGCCAGCAGCATTATGAGTAAGAAATTAGCCAGCGGGTCGGATGCCATTGTCCTTGACGTAAAGACCGGAAACGGTGCATTCATGCAGACTGTGGAAAAGGCAGAGGAACTTGCCCGGATTATGGTGGTAATCGGAAATGGTGCTGGAAAGAAAACTTATGCGGTTATTACAGATATGTCACAGCCTCTTGGCAATACAGTAGGCAATATTGTGGAAGTGCAGGAAGCCATTGAAGCATTGAATGGAAAAGGGCCAAAGGATCTGATGGATGTTGTCTATGCATTAGGGTATCTTATGTTAAAGGCTGCCGGTGTGGCAGAAGATGAAAAAGAAGCAAGAACAATGATGGAGAAAGTCATTGCAAACGGAAACGCACTGGATAAATTTGCAGACTTTGTAGAAGCACAGGGTGGCAGAAAGGAACAGGTTTATCATCCGCAGTTATTGGCAAAAGCAGCAATTACAGAGACCATCACCACACCGGAAGATGGATATGTAGAAGCTTTAAATGCTATGGCAATTGGAACTGCCTGCATGAGCCTTGGCGGCGGCAGAGAGACAAAGGAGAGTCAGATTGATTTAACTGCCGGTATCCGCCTTAAGAAAAAAATAGGAGACAGCGTAAAAAAGGAGAATGTCTGGCGAATTATATGGTAATGATGCAGCAAAATGCAACGATGCAAAGGAACTGGTTCAAAATGCATTTCTTTTCAGTAAAGAGCCACTGGATGCACCGGAAACAGTTTTAAAATATATTACCGCATAGAAAAGAAAAAAAACTCATATAGTTATATATGAGGAAAAACAATAAGAAAGAGTTAAAAAAGATTTTAAAAATCATATGGTGGAATCCTTAGAACTGCCGAAAGACTTAGTCTACCGGGCAGCAATTGTAACCGTTATGGGTAACAGGGAACTGCTGTTGGAAAATTATAAGGGAATCTTAGAATACGAGAAAGAATATATCAGGATTCAGGCGAAAAGCTGCCGGATTCTTGTTCGTGGGAAAAATCTCAACATTTCCTATTATACGAATGAAGAGATGAAAATAACAGGAATCATCCAAAGTATTGAGTATGAATAGAGGTTTTCTATGACAACACTTTCCCTGTTTAAATATATAGGCGGTTACCTTGAGGTAGTCTTAAGTGGTTATGCCCCGGAACGATTTTTAAATCTGTGTGGCAATCACAATATTTTAATCTGGAATCTTCGAAAAGAGGAAGATGTTTATCGCTTTTTTATCAGCATTCGTGCATTTTGGAGTATCCGTCCGTTCGTAAGCAAGACCGGATGCAGGATTCGGATTCTGCGCAAAATAGGATTTCCGTTTTGGATGAACCGTTACCGGAAACGAAAATGCTTCCTGATGGGAGTAATTCTCGCAGCTGGTCTGGTGTGGTTTTTATCACGATTTCTCTGGAATGTGGAGGTAGATGGTAATTCATCTGTTACGACAGAAACCGTTTTAACATTTCTTGATGAGGAGGATTGTGGTTACGGAGACCGGATTCGTACAATTGACTGCGAACAGTTAGAACGGGATCTGCGGGCACAGTTTCCGGAAATTATCTGGGCATCGGTACAGATTTACGGAACGAAAATGACGGTATTAATCAAGGAAAATCTGGTACAGCAGGAAGCAATGGAAGAATTGCCGTATGAAGCTTCAGACCTGATAGCAGAAGAGGATGCGACAGTGGAATCCATTGTTACAAGAAATGGAACCCCACTAGTAAAGAATGGCGATGCAGTAAAGGCAGGAGATATATTAGTAAGTGGCAGGATTGATTTGACCAATGACAGCGGGGAACAGTATGCCTATGAATATTGCAATGCGGATGCGGATATATATCTGCTGACGGAATATCCCTACCATGATAAATTTTCCCTTGCCCACGAAGAAAAAAAAAAGAATGACCGGTGCAAAAAAGAAACGGTATGCTATTGATTTCTTTGGAAAAGTAATAACACTTCCGACATTAAGCGGTGAATTTGAATGTGCAGACAAAACAACAGATTATAAGCAGCTTTGCCTCCATGGGGACTTTTATCTGCCACTTGGAATCTATTCTAGTACTTTAAAAGAGTATCGGACAGAACAGAAAATTTATACGAAAGAGCAGGCAGAAGCGGTTGCTACAGAAAATTTTAATATTTATTTGTCACATTTAGCAGAAAAAAATATTCAAATTTTAGAAAAAAATGTTATTATAGATATGGACGATAAAAACTGTATCACGGAAGGAATCATCAAAGTGCGCACAAAAGCTGCTTTAAGGCACGAAACGGAACAGCTTACAGCACCTGATACAGAAGACACAGAGGAAGGGCTAGTATTAAATGAGCTTGAATGAAACAAGAATTGATATACCGGCAGAGCATGTTTCCAATATTTTCGGACAATTTGACCATAATATAAAATTGATTGAACGGACCTTAAATGTTACGGTAGTGCCCCGCAATGAAGGAATCAAAGTCATTGGAGATACCGCAAATGTAGAGGGTGCATGCAAGGTGTTTGCAGAACTTTTACAACTGGCAGAGAGAGGAAACATGATTGATGAGCAGAAGGTTGCATATACACTTTCTCTTTTGGGAGAACATAAAGAAGGCTCGTTGGTAGAAATCGATAAGGACTGCATCTGCCATACGATAAACGGCAAACCGGTGAAACCAAAGACTTTAGTGCCAGAAGGCTTATGTGGATGCCATCCGTAAGCAGATGATTGTATTTGGAATCGGGCCTGCCGGAACCGGAAAGACTTATCCTGCCATGGCAATGGCAATTACTGCATTTAAGAATGAAGAAGTAAATCGTATTATTTTAACCCGTCCTGCAATTGAAGCCGGTGAGAAATTAGGATTTCTCCCGGGAGATTTACAGAGCAAGGTAGATCCGTATCTTCGCCCGCTGTATGATGCACTGTATCAGATTATGGGAGCAGAAAGCTTTCAGCGGAATATGGAAAAGGGGCTTATTGAGGTCGCACCATTGGCTTATATGAGAGGCCGTACCTTAGATAATGCATTTATTATCTTGGATGAGGCACAGAATACTACACCGGCACAGATGAAGATGTTTTTAACACGTATTGGATTTGGCTCCAAGGTTGTGGTGACCGGCGATGCTACCCAGAAGGATCTGGCTCCGGGAACGAAGTCGGGACTGGACGTGGCATTACGTGTACTTCGCAATGTGGATGAGATATCCGTCTGCAAATTGACCAGTGCTGACGTAGTAAGACATCCTTTGGTACAGAAGATTGTAAAAGCTTATGACGATTATGAATCAAAAGCAAATAAAAGAACGAAAAGAGTAACGAAAAATGAAGGAAGATAGATTTTCACCCAAAAGAATGATTCGTATGCTGGGAATCCTTATTTCCGTTGCGCTTTATTCTGTTTTTCTGGCAATTATCTGCAAGTTTACCATAGACCGTGTACTGGTGCTTGTTTTTGTAAATGCTTTATATCTGCCATTGCTGATTGCAGTGATTGAAATGGAACGTATCAGAGGGCATCTGAACCGGAATGAAAGAAGTGATTTTCATCAGCTGTTTCTTTGCTTTCTTGCAGCATCAGCCTGTTATGTGGGTTTCTTTTTTATGCCGGCATATATGGCACCGGTCATGATTCCGGTCATGATTCTTTCCTGTGGCGGAAATGAACTGATTGGTATTTTAGGCGGAATTTATTTTAATACACTGCTTTGCATGTGTTCCAGCGGCAGTTTTTATGAATATGCGGCATATACTATGCTGACGGTACTTTCCGGAATTCTGCTTATGGTAATCAGCCAGAAAAAATATAAAATTTATGGATGCATCATGACCGTTGCATTGTCGTTTGCTGTTCCGAGTATCTTCTATTACATCAGCAGCTTTGAAATCAATTATCATCAGTACTTATCCGCAGGATGCAGCATGATACTGACTGCAGTTTTTTCGTACTTTTTTGCAGACAGGCTGTATTATTATACGAAGCATGAAAAAGAACGTACTTTAGCTGAAATTATTGCAGAAAATTTTCCGCTGGTACAGGAAATTAAAAACTATTCGGAAATTGATTATGCACATGCCCGTAAAGTTTCGAGTGTGGCAGAAGAATGTGCAAAGGAGCTTGGGGCAGATGATAAAACGGTAGCTGCGGCAGGATTTTACTACCGGATTGGCAAGCTGGAGGGAGAACCGTTTGTAGAAAATGGAGTTCGTCTTGCTGAGATTAACTGTTTCCCGAAAAATGTGGTTAAGATTCTAAGCGAATACAATGGTGAATTAAATGCTATTAGTTCCATAGAGTCCGCAATCGTACATATTGTGGACAGTATTGTTACCAAATTTGAACTTTTGGACAAGGAAACCGTGAAGAACAGCTGGAATCATGATATTATTATTTATCAGACATTAAACGAAAAATCGGCTGCCGGATTATATGATGAAGCGAATCTTGGCATGAACCAGTTTATTAAAATCAGAGAGTTTTTAACGAAAGGAGCGGCTTTATTTTGAGCCTTGCGATAGAAAAAAGAAGCGGAGGTTACCTTCGATTTTGATTATGAAACACTTGCAAAAGATGTAATATCGTTTACAATGGAACATGAGCATTTTCCTTTTGAAGCAGAAATCAGCCTTACGCTGACAGATAACGAAGGTATCTGGAAGGTTAATAAAGAGTTCCGGGAGATAGACCGCCCGACGGACGTTTTATCCTTTCCAATGTTAGAATATGATGTACCGGGAGATTTTTCCCAGATAGAGAATCAGACGGAGGATTGCTTTAATCCGGATACAGGGGAAATTCTGCTGGGGGATATTATTATTTCTGTGGACAAGGTCAGGGAACAGGCAGAGGAATATGGTCACAGCATGCAAAGAGAATTTGCATTTCTGATTGTACATAGTATGTTGCATCTGTTTGGTTACGACCACATGGAAGAGCAGGAAGCTGCAGTGATGGAAGGAAAGCAGCGCGAGATTTTAGAATGCTTAAATATTTTAAGATAAAAATGGAGGAACATCATGAAAAAGAGATTAAGTATTGTTTTATGCATGACACTGATGGCAACCAGTCTTTTAGCTGGATGTAAGAAAAAGAGGAAGCTCCGGAACCGAAAGAAACCGTTTCTGAAGCAGAGGAAACCGAAACCGAAACCGGCAAAGATGGTATGGAAAGAAGTTACCTGACCGGTGAATGGATTGATGCAGATTTAGCAAAGAAGAAACCGGTTGCAATCATGATTGGAAATACCAATGATGCATTGCCACAGTATGGACTGTCGCAGGCAGACGTACTTTACGAAGCTCCTGCTGAAGGAGGAATTACCCGTCTGATGCCAATTTTCCAGGATTACTCCGGATTAGACAAGATTGGTTCTGTAAGAAGCTGTCGTCACTACTATGCATATTATGCAATGGAATTTGATGCAATTTATATTCATTACGGACAGGCAATTTACGCAACTGAGCTGTTAGAGAGTGGCAAAGTTGAGGACTTAAACGGTTTAGAGGGTGCCATTGATTCTGCCACTTTCTATCGTGACAAGTCAAGAAAGGCTCCACACAATGCATTTGTAAGCACAGATGGTATTGATGCCGGAATTGAATTAAAAGGTTATGATACCGAGCTGCCTTCCGATTATAAAGGACATTATCAGTTTAATGAAGATGATGAAAAAGAAATTGAACTTACAGACGGAGCAGATGCAGCAGTGGTTCAGCCGGGATATTATATAAACAATCCTTGGTTTGTCTATAACAGTGAAGATGGTTTATACTATCGTTTCCAGTATAAAAAGAGCATATGGATGAAAATACAGGCACACAGCTTGCTTTTTAAGAACATTCTGCTTCAGTACTGCGATTATACCAAGTTAGATGATGCACACGGTTATCTGGATGTTGAGAGCACCGGTGAAGGAACCGGAAAATATATTACTAATGGTAAAGTAATTGATGTGACATGGAAGAAAGCAAGCGAAAACGAGCCAACCAGATACTATGACGCTTCTGGTAATGAAATCACATTAAACCAGGGTAAAACCATGGTATGTGTATTGTTAAATGATATGGAGAAGAAATTAAATATCTATGCAACAGAAGATGAGTTTACACCACCTTCCGCAAAATAATTATTTCGAAAATTACTTGAGGTAAATTTATGAGTTCAGGAAAAAGAGTGACTCAACTTTTTAGTACAGGGTTCCATTCTTGCAATTGCCTCTATAGTCAGCAGGATAATCGGTCTGCTCTATCGTATCCCGATGACCAATATCATTGGAGATACCGGTAACAGTTATTACAGTGCAACCTTTGAAATTTATAATATCCTGCTGATTATTTCTGCATACAGCCTGCCATTGGCGGTATCAAGCTGGTATCTGCCCGTGTCTCGAAGGGGCAAAAGAAAAAATGCATATCGAATTGTAAAAGGTGCCCTGCTTTTAGCAACCGGTACTGGACTTACTGCAAGTTTGATTCTTTTCTTTGGTGCGTCATTCTTCACAAACATGCTGAATACGCCCCTTAGTATTTTTGCATTGAAGGTTCTGGCACCGACGATACTGGTAGTTGCTGTATTAGGAGTCTTACGTGGATTTTTCCAGGGACTTGGTACCATGATGCCGAGTGCCATTTCACAGATTATCGAACAGATTGTCAATGCGATTGTCAGTATTGCAGCTGCCTATATCCTCTATGGATATGGGGCAAGAATCGGAGCAGTGCTTGGAAATAAAGAAAAGTATGGCTCTGCTTACGGTGCTGCAGGTGGAACACTGGGTACCAATATGGGAGCAGTGTTTGCACTTTTATTCCTTGGAATGTTGTTTCTGGCATACAAACGTATTTTTAAACGACAGATGCGCCGGGATACCAGCAGCAAAACAGAATCCTATCAGAATGTCTTTCGTGTACTGATTATGACCATTGTTCCGGTACTTTTAAGTACCACAATTTATAATATCAGTGCAATTTTAGATCAGGGTATCTATAAGAACGTAGCGGAATTACAGGGCTATAAGCCGGATGATATTGATGTCTGGTGGGGAATCTTCTCCGGAAAATATAAGACTATTATCAATATTCCGATTTCCATTGCTTCTGCGATGGCGGCTTCCTGCGTACCAAATCTTACAGGTGCGTATGCAAGAAAGGACAGAGAGTCCGTACGAAGCCAGATTAACATTGCAATCCGCTTTATTATGGTAATTGCATTCCCTTGTACCATTGGAATTGCAGTGCTGTCGGACCGATATTAAAGCTTGCTTCATCTTTATGGCAGTACAGGAACTACCGCAGCAACCATGTTGACAACGGGAGCAGTGGCAATTTTATTCTATTCCCTTTCTACATTATCCAATGGACTGTTACAGGGAATTAACCGGATGAGAGAGCCTGTTAAAAATGCGGCTATTGCATTGGGACTGCATCTGATTGCACTATTAGTGATGATGTTTGGTTTACATCTTGGTATTTATGCAGTGGTATATTCGAATGCTTTATTTGCATTCTTTATGTGTCTCTTTAACGCAATGTCTTTACGGAAATACAGTGGTTATCGTCAGGAAGTTGTGAAAACTTTCTTAATCCCGGTGGCAGCTTCTGCCATTATGGGTGTTGTAGTCTTTGGCGTTTACAAAGGTATTTTTGCTGTTATTAAGGTAAATGCCATTGCAGCTATACTTGCAATTGTAATCGGAGCTGTTGTATACGGTGCAATGCTTTTATTATTAAAAGGCTTAAGTGAGGAAGAATTAAAGAAATTCCCGAAGGGATACCTTTTCGTCCGTATTGCTAAGAAATTACATTTATTATAAAAATGCAATAAAAGGGCAAAACATAGAATTCTTGAAAAAATTGTATAAAAGAAAAAATCTGCGCATACTGTTTGTGGTGATGAATATGAAAAACACAAAACGTATGCGCACTTTTTTCCTTGGAGCACTGGTATTATCTATCTCTGCATGGATTGGTGGAAGACAGTATTATCTGAAACTGAATGAAAAAGAACAGGAAAAAATAATAGAGATTCAGGAAGCTGCGACGGAGCAATTCGAGGATAGCGTGGAAAGTGCAAACATTCAGAATAAAAAAGCATTTGTTATCCGGGAAGAGGACGGGTACCTGAATGTCTATTTCGGCGAAGAGGATGCCTTATACATGTATACTGGAATTGCGTATCAGGGACTGCCGGAAGAATTGAAAAAAGAAATCAGCAATGGGAAAACCTTTGATACACTGGAAGATTTATACCGTTTCTTAGAAAGCTATTCCAGTTAAAAAGTTGATTGTTTCAGACTGTTATGATACAATCTAAAAGGCTGAATAGGTCTGATTGCATAGCAGTCCAAAAGAAATAGAGAGAAGAGTAAATAACTGGCATGAGTAAGCATACAGAACGCATAGGTGTCGTTGTGGTCGGTGGAGGTGCTGCCGGATTGGTGGCAGCCATTATGGCGGCACGAAACGGTGCAAAAGTTCTTATTTTAGAGCACAACGAAGTACCTGGTAAGAAGATTTTAGCAACCGGAAACGGTAAATGTAATTATACAAATAAAGTGCAGGGTGTGGACAAATATTACGGACAGAACCCTGCTTTTGTTGCACCCGTATTTGAGCAGTTTGGACTGGAAGAGACACTGCAGTTCTTTAAAGAACTTGGCATATATCCAAAGGAGCGTAACGGCGGATATTATCCTCAGAGTGAGCAGGCAACTGCAATCAGGGATGTGTTGCTGATGGAATTAAAGAAACAGAACGTTGGAGTGGTCTGTGGCTGTGGCATAAGAGGCATAGAAAAGACTGCAAAGGGCTTCACTTTTCATACCAAGGGCGGTGATTTTTATGCAACAAAATGCATAATGGCAACCGGTGGTAAGACCTTAAAGAAAAGTGGCAGTGACGGAAGCGGTTTCCTATATCTTGAAAGTCTGGGACATCATATCATAGATTTAGTACCGGGGCTTATCGGATTGAAGGGAAAACAGTCATTTTTGCTGATATTGCAGGAATTCGTGCAGATGTAAAGGTCGATTTATACATAGAAAGCACGCATGTATGCAGCGAACAGGGAGAATTGCAGCTTACGAATTATGGAATATCCGGCATTCCGGTATTTCAGCTTTCAAGAATTGCCACAAGAGCGTTATCAGAACAGAAAAAAGTCTATGCGACACTTAATTTTGTGCCATTCTGGGAGAAAGAACAGTGCTTAACCTATTTCAAGGAAAGATTTAAGAAAGCAGATGAAAAACACATCGGGGAAGCCTTAATCGGCTTTTTTTTCCCGGAAAAATTAATTCCGGTATTATTAGAAGAGTCACATATAAAAGCTGCAAAATATGCGAACCGGCTGCAGACAGAAGAATTAGAGAGATTTATAGATACGGTGCAAAGGGACTCCGGGTGGATATTACTGACTGGAATACCTTTGATACGGCACAGGTGACTGCCGGTGGCGTAGACACTGATGAAATAGATGCAGAAACCATGGAGTCAAAGCTTTGTCCGGGACTTTATTTTGCCGGAGAAATGGTGGATATTGACGGTATCTGCGGTGGTTATAATTTGCAATGGGCATGGAGCAGCGGCGCAGTAGCCGGGATACGTGTGGCAAGGGAGTTATCATGATACGAGTAAATCAGTTAAAGCTTCCGATTGAACATTCGGAAGAGATGTTAAGAAGACAGATTATCAAAACACTTCATCTAAAAAATGAAAAGGATTTGATTCGTTATCAGATTCGAAAGCAATCCATTGATGCAAGAAAGAAAAATGAACTTTCCTTTGTATACACAGTGGATGTGGAATTGAAGCAGGAAGGTATGATTTTACATAAGAATAAAAATTCCAATATCAGTAAAGCAAAGGATATACATTATCATTTCCCGGATGCCGGAGAGAAACAGCTGTCCCACAGACCGGTTATTGTAGGAAGCGGTCCGGCAGGAATGTTCTGTGCCTATGAACTGGCAAAGCATGGCTATTGTCCAATTATTTTGGAGCGTGGAAGCAGTGTGGAAGAGCGAACCGCTGAAGTAGAACGGTTCTGGAAGGACGGCATCTTAAATCCAAAGACGAATGTACAGTTTGGAGAAGGCGGAGCAGGTACTTTTTCCGATGGGAAATTAAATACGCTGGTAAAAGATGTGGCAGGAAGAAACCGGGAAGTGTTAGAAATCTTTGTGAAAATGGGCGCTCCGGAAGAAATTTTATATATAAATAAGCCTCATATCGGAACTGATATTTTAAAAACAGTCGTAAAAAACATCCGGCTGGAAATTGAACGAATGGGTGGAACTTACTGCTTTTTCAGCCAGCTTACAGACATTACGCTGAATGGGAAGAAAGATAAAGTAGAAGCCATCCGGATTAACGGAGAAAAGGAAGTAGCAACAGACGTTCTGGTGCTGGCAATCGGACATTCCGCTAGAGATACTTTCCCAATGTTACAGGAAGCGGGACTTATGATGGAAGCCAAAGCATTTGCGGTGGGATTTCGTGTAGAGCATCCGCAGGCGATGATTGATGCATGCCAGTATAACGGACATAAAAATGCCCTGCTGCCTGCTGCATCCTATAAGCTGACCGCAAATCTTGAGAATCACCGCGGGGTATATTCTTTCTGTATGTGTCCGGGTGGTTATGTAGTAAATGCTTCTTCGGAGGAAGGTATGCTGGCAGTCAATGGCATGAGCTATCATGCAAGAGCCGGGCAGAATGCCAACAGTGCCATTATCATATCGGTTCGACCGGATGATTTTGAAGGGGATGGACCGTTAGCTGGAATTGAGTTTCAACGGAAATTGGAAAAAATGCCTATCGCATTGGAAACGGAGCAATTCCGCAGCAGCTTTACGGAGATTTTAAAGAGAATCGCATATCTACAGGATATGGGGCTTTTGAAAGTACCACAAAGGGTGCACATACATTTGCAAATCTCAGGAAATTTTTCCGAAAGAATTAGCAGCATCTTTTCAGGCAGGAATGGAGCTCTTTCCGAAATACATTCCGGACTATAACAGGGAGGATGCCATTTTATCCGGCGTGGAGAGCCGAACTTCCTCTCCGGTGCGGATTACAAGGGATGAATCCTTTGAAAGTAATATTGCAGGCATTTACCCTTGCGGAGAAGGTGCCGGTTATGCCGGCGGTATTATGTCAGCAGCCATGGACGGATTGAAAGTAGCGGAAGCAATTGCAGGAAAATATGCAAGACTTAAAATAGATTAAAACAACAGGTGTTTTGAAATAGAAAAGGAGATACAGAACATTGACGGAATATACACCAATGATGCAGCATTATTTAAAAACACATGAAGAATACAAGGACTGTATTTTATTTTATCGTCTGGGTGACTTTTATGAAATGTTTTTTGATGATGCAAAGGTTGTATCAAAAGAATTAGAGCTTACCTTAACCGGAAAGAGCTGTGGTGCAGAGGAACGGGCACCCATGTGCGGAATCCCATATCATGCAGCAGAAACTTATCTGACCAGACTGGTGAAAAAAGGTTATAAGGTTGCTATCTGTGAGCAGGTGGAAGACCCGAAGCTTGCCAAGGGAATGGTAAAGCGTGAAGTAACAAGAGTTGTAACGCCGGGAACTACCTTAAATGCACAGGCACTGGATGAAACGAAAAATAATTATATCATGTGCATCGCATATATCGGTGACCATTATGGTATTTCTTCTGCAGATATTACCACCGGAGATTACTATGTGACAGAAGTGGATTCGGAACGGAAATTATTGGACGAAGTCAATAAATACCAGCCGACAGAAATCATCTGTAATGAAGCATTTTATATCAGCGGAATTGATATCGATGATATGAAAAACCGTATGGGAATCGTAATTTATTCTCTGGATGCATGGTATTTTTCTGATGAGACAGCACAGATGACTTTAAAGGATCATTTTAAAGTCAGGGATTTAGAAGGACTTGGTCTTGCAGATTATGACAGCGGCGTCGTTGCAGCCGGTGCATTATTAAAATACCTTTACGAGACACAGAAAACAACCCTTTCCAATCTGGTGGCAATTCATCCGTATTCCACCGGAAAATACATGATTATTGACAGTTCTACCAGACGAAACTTAGAACTGGTTGAAACCCTCCGGGAAAAGCAAAAGCGTGGTTCTCTCCTTTGGGTATTGGATAAGACCAGGACAGCCATGGGAGCAAGAACCTTAAGAAGCTTTGTGGAACAGCCATTAATTGAGCGTACGGAAATAGAAGAACGTTATGATGCCATTGACGAATTTAATACCAATGCCATCACAAGAGAAGAAATCCGGGAATATTTAAATCCGGTCTATGATCTGGAGCGTCTGATTACGCGTGTTACATATCTGACCGCCAATCCCAGGGATTTGATTGCATTTCGCAATTCCATACATATGCTGCCACCGATTAAGACACTGATGAGTGATTTTCAGTCACCACTTTTAAAACGTTTATATGAGCAGATGGATACGTTGGATGAATTATACGAATTAATCGAACGCTCCATTGCGGAAGAACCGCCACTTACCCTTCATGACGGCGGCATTTTAAAAGAGGGTTATAACGAAGAGGTGGACCGCCTGCGGAAAGCCAAGACAGATGGAAAGAGCTGGCTTGCTGATTTGGAGGCAAAAGAGCGGGAGAAAACCGGAATCAAGAATCTGAAAATCAAATATAACAAAGTATTTGGCTATTATCTTGAAGTAACCAATTCCTTTAAAGACCTGGTGCCGGACTATTTCACCAGAAAGCAGACTCTGGCAAATGCTGAGCGTTTTATCACACCGGAATTAAAAGAATTAGAGGATGTTATCCTAGGTGCGGAAGACAAGCTGATTGTCTTAGAATATGAACTGTTCGGGAAGTCCGCCAGAAGGTGGCGGATGAAGTGGTCCGTATCCAGAAGACCGCCAAAGCAGTGGCACAGATTGATGTATTTGCATCTCTTGCAACGGTAGCGGAACAGAATAATTACTGCCGTCCGAAATTAAACGAAAAAGGTCTTATCGACATCAAAGACGGCAGACATCCAGTAGTAGAACGGATGATTCAGAATGAAATGTTTGTGGCAAATGATACTTATCTTGATAATGGCAGCAACCGTGTGTCCATTATTACCGGTCCGAATATGGCAGGAAAGTCTACCTATATGCGACAGAGTGCGTTGATTGTACTGATGGCTCAAATCGGAAGCTTTGTTCCGGCAAAATCAGCCAAAATTGGAATTGTAGACCGTATTTTTACCAGAGTAGGGGCTTCTGATGACCTCGCCAGCGGACAGAGTACCTTTATGGTTGAAATGTCAGAAGTGGCAAACATATTACGGAATGCCACTTCCAACAGTCTTTTGATTTTAGATGAAATCGGACGTGGAACGAGTAATTTTGATGGTTTAAGTATTGCCTGGGCGGTAGTGGAACATATCAGCAATCCGAAGCTTCTGGGGGCAAAGACATTGTTTGCTACCCATTATCATGAACTGACAGAACTGGAAGGCAAATTAAACAGCGTAAATAACTACTGCATTGCAGTAAAAAGAAAAGGGTGATGATATCGTTTTCCTGCGCAAGATTGTAAAAGGCGGAGCTGATAAGAGTTACGGTATCCAGGTAGCAAAGCTTGCGGGAGTGCCGGATAATGTCATTGAACGTGCCAAAGAAATTGTAGAAGAATTAAGTAATAATGATATTACGGAAATCGTTCAGAACATCAGTGCGGAGGGAGGCAGTAAACGCAGCAAACCGAAGTTAGACGAGGTGGATTTAGAACAGATATCACTGCTTGATACCATGGACAACGATACGATATTAAACGAATTAAAAGAACTGGATTTGGGTCAGATGACACCAATCGAAGCAATGAATAAGTTATACGAATTACAGAATAAAGTGAAAAACAGATGGTAAAGGAGGTGGATGGCGTTATGCCACAGATTGCACTGTTAAGTCAGGAAACAATTGATAAAATTGCGGCAGGAGAAGTCATCGAACGACCAAGCTCGGTGGTAAAGGAGTTAGTGGAAAATGCGATAGATGCAGGTTCCAGTGCAGTAACGGTTGAAATCAAAGAAGGTGGGATATCCTTTATCCGTATTTCGGACAATGGTTGCGGAATCGAAAGGGAACAGATTCCTTTGGCATTTTTGCGTCATTCCACCAGTAAGATTAAATCCGTAGAAGATTTGTTTACCGTTACATCCTTAGGGTTCCGAGGTGAAGCATTATCAAGTATCGCAGCAGTAAGTCAGGTGGAACTCATTACAAAGACAAACGGTGATTTTACCGGATCCCGTTATCTCATTGAAGGCTCAAAGGAAGTCTCTTTAGAAGAAATCGGTGCGCCGGATGGAACCACTTTTTTATTGTACGGAATCTTTTTTATAATACACCGGCAAGAAAGAAATTCTTAAAATCCGCCCAGACAGAAGGCACCTATATTCATGAACTGATGCAGCGGATGATTTTATCCCATCCAGACGTAGCTTTCAAATTTATCATGAATAATCAGGTAAAACTGCAGTCATCCGGAAATGGAAATATCAAGGATATTATCTACCATTTATACGGAAGGGATATTACAAAAGCGCTGCTTCCGATTGCACATGAAAGCGAGCTTTTTAAAGTCAGTGGATTTATTGGAAAGCCGATGATTTCCAGAGGAAACCGGGGCTACGAATTATATTTTGTCAATGGCAGATTTATCCGGAGCCAGATTTTATCCAAAGCTATAGAGGATGCCTTTAAACCGTTTCTGATGCAGCATCAGTATCCCTTTACGGTACTTTATTTTGAGATTGACAGCAGTCTTTTGGATGTAAATGTGCATCCCACCAAGATGGAACTTCGTTTTTCCAACCAGCAGGAACTGTACAGGGAAGTGCAGAGTATTTTATCGGCATCGCTAGTGCACCGTGATATTATACCGGAAGTTCCGGTGGATACACCAAAGAAAAACGAGATGGAAGTTCCTAAGATAGAGAAGGTAATGCCGGAGCCATTTGAGCAGAAACGTTTGGAAGAAATCCGGAAGGCAGTACGAAAAGACAGTCCTTACGAAATAAAATATCCTGTCAGCAGACCAATGGGAACCGGGTCAGTCAGCTCTGCGGCACAGGAAAAGCTTCTTACTACGATAAAATCGATGCAGCCGGAGCAGACACCTGAAGCGGATATTAAGAATCAGCCAGAACAACCAGAAGAACAGATTCTGACACAACCGGAAGGAATCCGGAAAGAGCCGCTTCCAGAACAATCGAAAAAAGAAACGGAAAAAGAACTGGCAAAAGAAGCCTATGTCCTCCGGGAGGAAGAAACCTACGGAGCAAAGCCGGAAGGAAGCTATGAACAGGGTTCTTTCTTAAAAGAAGAGGAGATGGCAAAGCAGAAGATTATCGGACAGCTTTTTGATACCTACTGGCTGGTAGAATATAATGACAGACTGTTTATTGTAGACCAGCATGCTGCCCATGAGAAAGTCATGTATGAAAAATTAAAAAGCAGTTTGAGAAGAAAGAGTTTACTTCTCAGGCTATCAGCCCGCCGATTGTCATAACATTATCCATGCGTGAGGCAGAAGTACTGGAGCGATTCAAAGAACAGTTTACGAAGCTAGGTTTCGAAATTGAGCACTTTGGTGGTGCAGAATACAGTATCTGCGGAGTTCCGGGTAATCTTTACCGGCTGAATACCAGGGATGTATTGATTGACATGTTAGACGAGCTTACCGATGGCATATCCGAGCGGGCAACGACGGATGTTATTTTAGACAAAATCGCATCCATGTCCTGCAAAGCTGCAGTAAAGGGAAGCCAGCGACTGAGCCTGCCGGAAATGGAACAGCTTATGAAGGATTTGATGAAGCTGGAAAATCCATACCACTGTCCTCATGGAAGGCCAACCATCATTGCCATGTCAAAATATGAAATCGAGAAAAAATTCAAGCGGATTGTGTAGGAAAAGATGATGAAGAAACCAATTGTAGTACTGACAGGTCCTACTGCGGTAGGAAAAACAGAATTATCCATTCAGCTTGCAAAGGTCATTGGCGGAGAGATTATCTCCGCCGATTCCATGCAGGTGTATAAATATATGGATGTAGGTTCCGCAAAAATCACACCGGAAGAAATGGATGGTGTACGTCATTATCTGGTGGATGAATTAGAGCCTTTCGATGAATTTCATGTGGTAAAATTTCAGGAATATGCCCAAAAATATTTAAATGAAATATATGCCCACGGAAAGATTCCGATTATTGCCGGTGGCACCGGATTTTATATCCAGGCGCTGTTAAATGATATTGATTTTACGGAACAGGAAAGTGACAGTGCATACCGGAAAGAGTTGGAAGCGCTGGCAGAAGAACATGGCAATCAGTATCTTCATGACCGGTTAAAGGAAGTGGACCCGGAATCTGCCGAAGCCATCCATCCGAATAACAGAAAACGCGTCATCCGTGCGTTGGAATTCTATCAGGAGACCGGTAGAAAGATTTCTGAGCATAATGCAAAAGAGCAGATGCGGACTTCACCTTATAATTTTGCCTATTTTGTATTAAATGATGAGCGCAGCCACTTATACAAAAGAATCGATGCCAGAGTAGATAAAATGATAGAAGATGGACTGGAAGCAGAAGTCCGCCGCTTAAAGGAAATGGGCTGCACCAAAGATATGGTGGCAATGCAGGGAATTGGCTATAAAGAAATGTTATCCTATCTTGATGGCAGTTATTCTTTGGAAGAAGCAGTTTATATTATCAAGCGGGAAACAAGACATTTCGCAAAACGGCAGATTACATGGTTTAAACGGGAACGGATGTCATCTGGCTTAACAAAAATGAGTTTGATTATAAAAATGAGGCAATTCTTGCATACATGATAAAGATACTTAAGGAAAAAGCTATTATTTCTTAAGTTTTTATTCATAAAAGAAAGAGAACATTATATGATAGACTTGCTGTAGTTTAGGAAGGAATTGCAGCCGGAAAGACGAGGAAAATGATGAGAGAAGAAATGATTGAAAAGAAATATGAAGAAATGGGTATCAGCAAAGAAGTATCCCTTTTTGGGAAAAAGATAGCGGATGAATTAAAAGAACGTTTTGCAGCAATTGATGCAACAGCAGAATATAATCAGATGAAAGTAATTGATGCCATGCAGAAAAACAGAGTTTCCGCAGAATGCTTTGCCATGTCCAATGGATATGGATATAACGATCTGGGAAGAGATACACTGGAAAAAGTATACGCAAGCTGTTTCCATGGAGAAGATGCTCTGGTCCGTCCGCAGATTACCTGCGGAACCCATGCACTGGCACTGGCATTGATGTCAAATTTAAGACCGGGGACGAATTATTATCACCGGTAGGAAAACCGTACGATACCTTAGAGGAAGTTATCGGTATCCGACCATCCAAAGGCTCACTGGCAGAATATGGCATTACTTATCGCCAGGTAGATTTACTTTCCGATGGCAGCTTTGATTATGAGAATATCAAAAAAGCAATCAATGAGAAAACACATCTTGTGACCATTCAGCGTTCCAAGGGATACCAGACAAGACCTACCTTATCCGTAGAGCGGATTGGAGAACTGATTTCCTTTATCAAATCCATAAAACCGGACGTTATCTGTATGGTAGATAACTGCTACGGTGAATTTGTAGAAGAAAGAGAGCCACTGGATGTAGGAGCAGACATGATTGTAGGTTCCTTGATTAAGAATCCGGGGGGCGGACTGGCACCAATCGGCGGCTATATTGTCGGCAAAAAAGAATGTGTGGAAAATGCAGCATACCGCCTGACTTCTCCGGGACTCGGCAAAGAAGTGGGTGCTTCCTTAAATGTAATTTCTTCTTTCTATCAGGGACTGTTTCAGGCACCGGTAGTTACAGCAGGTGCATTAAAGGGTGCAATTTTTGCAGCAAATATCTACGAAAGACTGGGCTTTGCCGTTGTACCGAATGATACAGAGAGCCGTCACGATATTATTCAGGCAGTTACCTTAAACAGCCCGGAAGGTCTGATTGCATTCTGCAAAGGAATTCAGGCTGCAGCGCCGGTGGACAGCTATGTAACACCGGAGCCATGGGCAATGCCGGGCTATGACAGTGATGTCATTATGGCTGCCGGGGCATTTGTACAGGGTTCCTCCATTGAATTAAGTGCCGATGGTCCGTTAAGAGAGCCGTATGCCGTATATTTTCAGGGTGGACTGACCTGGTATCATGCAAAACTTGGAATCCTGATGTCTTTACAAAAACTTTATGAACAGAAACTTGTTAATGAAGAGATGATGTGTTAATATAAAGTCTATGCCTTTTTGGAAGAAATGGGTTACCGGAGAGAGTAGAAAGAGGTTATAATATGCCAGCAAAAAATCTGCCAGTCTCCGAACAGCCCTATGAAAAGTGCTTGAAATCGGGGGCGGCATCCCTATCGGATGCAGAGCTTTTAGCGGTAATTATCCGCTGTGGCACAAATGGAAGTTCTTCAACAGAAGTAGCAAAGCATGTATTGAGCAAACGCACCGGAAATCTTTTAGGGCTTTATCAGATGAGTCTTAAGGAATTACAGGAGGTTCCGGGTATCGGGAAAGTAAAAGCAATCCAGTTAAAGTGTATCGCAGAGCTTTCAAAGCGGATTGCACAGACCGGACGCCAGCAGGCAGTTGTAATGCAGAATGCTTTTTCCGTAGCAGACTATTATATGGAGCAGCTTCGGCATGAAGAAAAAGAACATCTGATGCTTTGCATGTTTGATACGAAGTGTCATCTGATTGCAGATTCCATTCTTTCAATTGGCACAGTAAATGCCTCACTGATTTCCCCGAGGGAGATTTTCTTGAAAGCATTTGAATATCATGCAGTACATGTGATTTTAGTGCATAATCATCCAAGCGGAAATCCGCTACCAAGCAGGCAGGACATTGAAGTTACCAGAAAGATAGTGGAAGGCGGCAGGCTTCTTGGAATTGAGCTTGCTGATCATATTATTATTGGTGATAAAAAATATTTTAGTTTTAAAGAACAGGAAATGCTATGATTTCCGGAGGGAGAAAGAAATGTCGAATAACATTTATGGAATTGATCTTGGAACCTCTAATATGAAGGTATATTGCAAGGCAACTGGGAAAATACTAAATGAAAAAAATACGATTGCCATCATAAATAAGAATCAGATGTATGCTTATGGTGATGCAGCGTATGCAATGTATGAGAAGGCACCGGAGCAGATTCAGGTTTCTTTTCCGATTATCTGTGGTGTTATTGCAGATTTTAATAATATGCAGACCATGATACAGGAATTTTTAGAAAAACACGCAAAGGGCAAGACCCGTGGTGCAGAATTTATCGTTGCGGTACCAACAGATATTACGGAAGTTGAGAAAAAGCTTTCTTTGATATCTTTTATAAGAGCAAAATGAAACCGAAGTCTGTCCTTTTATGTGAGAAGCCATTGGCTGATGCTGTTGGTTTGGGACTTGATGTCAATGAGCCGACCGGAGCCATGATTGTAGATATCGGAGCAGATACCACAGAAATTTCAGTAATTTCCCTGGGTGGACTTGTATTAAGTGACTTACTGCATTTTGGTGGAAACCGCATTGATGACTCCATCAGCAGTTACATCAAAAAAGAACTTTAATCTTGTGATTGGACGCAAAACTGCTAAGACTTTAAAAGAAGAACTTGGTTCCGGTACACCTGGCATGGAAAAGAGTATGGTTATAGTTGGTACCGTGACGTAGTCAGTGGTCTGCCGATTGAGATGGAGATTACTGCAGAAGTTATTTATGCTGCAATTAAGGATAATCTTAATTCTATCTGTAACTCTATTAAAATGATTTTGGAGAAGACTCCGCCTGAACTTGCAAAAGATATTATTCATTCCGGTATTTATATTACCGGTGGCGGTTCTAAAATACATAATCTGGATAAATTATTTACTGAGATTACCAATATAAAGGTAAATTCCTGCGAGAATCCGGAAGAATGTGCAGTTCGCGGATTGAATAAGATTGTTTCAGATGAAAAATATAAACATTTAGGATTCAGTATGAAGTCCAAAATATATAAATAGAGGCATAAAATGAGACGTAGACCAAAACATCAAATTCCAACAAAGTATATATTATTGTCCATGACCGCATTATGTATTCTGGCAATGTATGTCAGTTTTTCATTGAATCTTGGTGGCGGACCGTTGAATTCGATTGCCGGTGCAATTTTAGAACCAATGCAGAAGGGAATCAATTATGCTGGTACATGGCTTTCTGACAAGGCAGATAATTTAAAAATCTGAATGACGTCATGGAAGAAAACGAACAGTTGAAGGAACAGGTAGAAGAACTGACCAACGAATTAAACACCATTAAATTAGAACAGTATGAACTGGATAATTTAAGGGAACTGTTAGCTTTAGACCAGCAGTATTCGGATTACAAGAAAACCGGAGCAAATGTTATCGGAAAGGATCCAGGCAACTGGTTTTCTGTCTTCACCATTGACAAAGGCTCCAAAGATGGAATTGAAGTAGATATGAATGTTATTGCCGGAAACGGACTGGTAGGAATTGTTATTGATGTGGGACCACATTATGCAAAGGTGCGTTCTGTGATTGATGATTCTGCCAAGGTATACGGCATGATATTAAATACGTCAGATAACTGTATCATAAATGGTAATCTTCAGAGTATGAATGAAGACCAGGTAATCGAGTTCTCCGGATTAAACGACAGTGAGAACAAGGTTCAGATAGGAGATCAGATTGTAACTTCCAATGTCAGTGACAAATATCTGCAGGGCATTCTGGTTGGATATGTCAGCAGTATTTCGGAAGATTCCAACCACCTGACCAAATCAGGAACCATTACTCCGGCAGTTGACTTTGAACATCTTCAGCAGGTTTTGGTTATACTTGACAAAAAGGAAACGGGGTCTGATTGATGAGAAGAAAAATCACCGTTACATTAATTATTATTGTATGCTTTTTATTGCAAAGCACATTATTTAAGGCGTTATCCTTTGCGTCTATTTCCCCGAATCTTTTGATTGTGGTCTGTGCATCTTTTGGATTTATGCGCGGAAGAAAAGAAGGGATATTTATCGGTTTCTTCAGTGGACTGCTGATAGATATCTTTTTGGGGAGATGATTGGATTTTATGCCCTTTTATATATGTATGCAGGCTTCTTAAACGGATGCTTTAAGAAGATGTTTTACCCGGACGATATTAAGCTTCCAATGCTTTTGATTGCCGGAAGTGATTTATCTTATAATCTGTTTATCTACTTTTTCCGGTTTTTATTCCGCAAGCAGTTTGCAATTGGATATTATATGTTACACATTATCATACCGGAACTTGTATACACGCTTTTGATTTCTGTAGTTTTATATTTCATTATTTTGAAAATTAACCAGCGGTTAGAGCGTATTGAAAAAAGGAGTGCAGCGAAATTTGTTTGATACACTGAAAGAAATACTTCATAAAGTTGCAAAATCAAGAATATTTGTACTCTGCGTTGTCATGATTCTTTTGTCATCGACTCTGATAGGCAGACTATTTTACCTTCAGATTATCAAAGGTGAAGAGTATCAGGATAATTACAGTTTAAAAATCCAGAAACCACGTATCTTAAATGGTTCCCGTGGCAATATTTATGACCGTAATGGTAATCTTTTTAGCCTACAACGAACTGGCAAACAGCGTAACCATTGAAGATAACGGTTCTTATGACAAGACTTCAGAAAAGAATGAGGCTCTTAATACAGAACTTTACAATATTATCAAAGAGCTGGATAAAAACGGCGATGTCATTGAAAATGATTTTGAAATCGGACTGGATGATGACGGGAACTATTATTATACGGTAGAGGGAACCACATTAAAGCGTTTCCTTGCTGACACTTATGGACATTCTTCTGCGGATGATTTAGCCTATAATAAGAAGCTGAAATATAACGAAGCAGAAGCAACCCCAAAGCAGGTAATGGATTACCTTTGCAGATCCAGTAAACAGAATGGCTATGATTTATCAGAAGATGATTATGCCAGAGAAGACTTATACCGGATTGTGGTATTGCGTTGTGCCATTGCAGAAAACAGCTATCAGAAATACATTTCCACAACCATTGCCCAAAATGTTAGTGATGAAACCGTAGCATATATTACAGAAAATATGAATGCATTGCAGGGTGTGGATATCTCGGAAGATACCATCCGAAAATATGTAGACAGCGAGTATTTTTCCCATATTATCGGATATACCGGAAAGATTTCCCAGGAAGAATACGATGAATTATCTGCTGATAATGATGAGTATTCTTTAAATGATGTCATTGGAAAATCCGGAATTGAGCAGGTTATGGACGAAACACTACAGGGCAAAAAGGGTAGTGAAACCGTTTATGTCGACAGTCTCGGAAAAGTAATGGAGACAACCGAACGGATTGAGCCACATACTGGAAATGACGTTTATCTTTCTATTGATAAATATTTGCAGGAAGCGGTTTATAATCTTTTGGAACAGGAAATTGCCGGAATCTTATATTCTAAAATTGTGAATATCAAAGAATATAATACCGCAGCCGGAACAGCGTCCGATATTCTGATTCCAATTGATGATGTGTATTTTGCATTGATTAATAATAATGTAGTGGATTTAAACCACTTTAGTGCTGAAGATGCTTCTGATGTGGACAAACAGATTTTCAGTGCCTTTGGAAGTAAACAGCAAACGGTATTATCCCAGGTGGCAAGCAGCCTTAGCAGTTCAGCAGCAACTCCAGTGGATGAGTTGCCGGAGGAAATGCAGGATTATATGACCTATATTCCGAAAATGCTGGTCAATAATAAAATTTTGCTTACAGATTCCATTGATAAATCGGATGAAACCTATAAAAATTATGCAGGTAATAAAATCAGTGTAAATGAATATTTAAATTATGCCATCAGCCAGAAATGGATTGATATCACGAAATTTTCCGTAGACGAGAAGTATTCTGATTCTTCCGAAATCTATGATGCACTGGTCAGCTATATTGTAGAAGAACTGGCATCAGATAAGGGATTTTCAAAGATTATGTATAAGTACATGATTCACAATGACCTGATTAATGGAACGCAGCTTTGTCTTGCACTTTTTGACCAAAAAGTGTTAAACTATGATGACACGGCAGTAAGTGGGTTACAGTCCGGCAGCATCAGTGCCTTTAATTTTATAAAAGAAAAGGTGAAGAATCTTGAAATCACACCGGCACAGCTTGCACTGGATCCTTGTTCCGGCTCCTGTGTCATTACAGATGTAAAGACCGGCGAACTGTTAGCCTGTGTTACTTATCCGGGCTATGATACCAACCGTCTGGCAAATACAGTAGACAGTAATTATTATAATTTGCTGTATCAGGATTTATCAAATCCGTTCTATAATAATGCAACACAGCAGACGACAGCACCTGGTTCTACCTTTAAGATGGTTACTGCATCAGCAGGACTTACTGAGGGTATTATTTCACCTGGTACAACTATTTTGGATAAAGGACAGTTTGAAGAAGTGGCAAATGGACCAAAATGTTGGATTTATCCAAGCAGTCACGGTTCCATCAATGTTTCAGAGGCATTAAGAGATTCCTGTAACTATTTCTTTTATAAAGTTGGTTACGATTTAAGTATGGTAAATGGAACTTATAATGAAGACCATGGTGTGGAAATGATTAATAAATACTCATCCATGTATGGTCTTGATTCTAAAACCGGAATTGAAATTGCAGAAAGTAAACCGAAGCAGACCACAGAGTTCCCGATTACTTCTGCAATCGGACAGAGTAACAACAGTTTTACTACGGTACAGTTATCCCGTTATGTAACCGCAGTTGCAAACAGTGGAACCGTATATAATTATACCCTGTTAAAACAGGTTACAGATTCCGATGGTAACGTATTAGAAACCTATGAACCGACCGTAAAGAACACGATGGACAACATTTCAGAGAGTACCTGGGATGCCATTCATTCCGGTATGAAGATGGTGGTAGAAACCCATGAGCAGTTTGATGGACTTACTGTGGATTCTGCCGGTAAAACGGGTACCGCACAGCAGGTACCAACCAGACCAAACCATGCGTTATATGTAGGATATGCACCATATAATAATCCTGAGATTTCCATTGCAACCCGTATTGCATACGGATATACATCAGCCAATACTGCAGAACTTGCTGCATCAGTATATAAATATTATTTCCATTTGGAGGATACATCTACCTTGTTAGATGGTCAGGCAGAAGATGTTGGAGCTGCTGCCAATGCCTTTAATGATTAAATGTCAGGAGGGAAGTATATGTCGCAACCAGTTGTTTTAAAGAGTAATCCCCATGGAATCAATCTGATTTTAGATGATAGAATTCCATTTCAGGAGCTATTAGACGAGATACTTCATAAATTTAAAGAATCCGACAAATTCTTTAAAAATGCCAGAATTGCCTTGTCTTTTGAGGGCAGGGAATTAAGTCAGGAAGAAGAACTTGCAATCGTTGATTTGATCAGTCGAAATACCAGCATTGATGTGGTATGTATTTTAGATAATAATTCCCTGCGGGATGAAATCTGTGCCCGAAAGATTCAGGAATTTGATGAAAGCCAGTCTGGAAGAACCGGTGAATTCTATAAGGGAACACTGCGAAGTGGACAAGTCATCGAATGTAAGACAAGCATTGTTGTACTTGGCGATGTGAACCCAGGTGCAAAAAATTATTGCAAAAGGAAATATTGTGGTATTAGGCTCGCTTCGTGGCAATGCCTATGCTGGAGCGGCAGGAGATGAGCATACCTTTGTAGCTGCCCTTGATATGGACCCGGTACAGATTAAAATAGGCAATGTAATTGGAAGAAGCTCTGACCGCGGACCACTGAGTGCCATTAAGAACCGGCGGAAGACTTTAGAACCGCAGGTAGCTGTTGTTATGGATGATTCCATACTAATCGAACCGATTACAAGTGGATTATTAATGAATATATAAGATTTAGGAGGAAGAATAAATCATGAGCGAAGTAATTGTTATTACATCAGGAAAAGGCGGTGTTGGTAAGACAACAACTACTGCAAATGTAGGAACCGGTCTTGCACAGTTAAATAAAAAGTAGTATTGATTGATACCGATATCGGATTACGTAACCTTGATGTAGTTATGGGTCTTGAAAACCGTATTGTATACAATCTGGTAGATGTTGTAGAAGGCAACTGCAGAATCAAACAGGCATTAATCAAAGATAAGAAATATCCGAACCTTTTCTTATTGCCGTCTGCCCAGACCAGAGATAAAACCTCTGTTACACCGGAGCAGATGCAGAAATTAGTAGAAGAATTAAGAGAAGAATTTGATTACATATTATTAGACTGCCCGGCTGGAATCGAGCAGGGATTTAAAAATGCAATTGCAGGAGCAGACCGTGCACTGGTTGTTACCACACCGGAAGTATCTGCCATCCGTGATGCAGACCGTATCATTGGTCTTTTAGAGGCAAATGAGATTAAGAAAATTGAGTTAATCGTAAATCGTCTGCGTATGGATATGGTAAAACGTGGCGATATGATGTCCATTGAAGATGTTCATGAGATTCTTGCTATCGATTTAATCGGTGCAGTTCCGGATGACGAACAGATTGTAATCTCAACAAACCAGGGTGAGCCGTTAGTAGGCTCCGACAGCCTTGCAGGACAGGCATATTTAAATATCTGCAAACGTATCATGGGAGAAGAAGTACCGCTTCTTGACTTAGAGTCTAAAAATGGCGTATGGTCTAAATTCGTAAGTTTATTTAAGAAAAACTAGGGGGATAATAATTATGGGATTCATGGATTTTTTAAGAAAAAGAATTCCGGTAATGTAGCGAAAGACCGTCTGAAATTATTATTGATTTCAGACCGTGCTGACTGCTCACCGGATGTAATGGAAAATATCAAAAATGATATTATCCAGGTAATATCAAAATATATGGAAATTGATGCGGAAGGGCTTGATATTCAGATTACCCAGACCGAATCAGATGGTAACAACGGAGCTGTTCCGGCATTGTTTGCAAATATTCCGATTAAGGATTTGAAGCATTCCGGAAAATAACAGACTTCAGATTGGAAGTAGTGATTTATGTTAAAACAATACCGCTTAAAAGACTACCGTTTCCGACTGGTATTTTATGTGGTGGCACTGACCATCATTGGAATTATGGTAGTTGGCAGTGCAAAGCCTTCCGTACAGAATAAGCAGATTGCAGGATTAATCTTAGGTCTGATTGTAATGGTTGGTGTATCGCTGATTGATTACAATTTTATATTGAAATTCAGTTGGATATTCTATTTTATTAATGTAGCTTTATTGGCAGCTATCTTTGTCATTGGAGAAGAGACAAAAGGAGCAACGCGCTGGCTGAAGATTGGAATCCGTTTCCAGCCTTCCGAATTAGGCAAAATCCTGTTAGTTCTGTTTTTGCCTATTATCTAAGCAAAAATAAAGATAAACTGAATAATATCCGGACGCTGTTTTGCACGCTGGTATTGGCAGCAGTGCCGCTTCTTCTGATTTTTAAGGAGCCGGACCTTTCTACCACAATTGTTACAGCATTAATTTTTGCATCCCTCTTGTTTATTGCCGGATTAAGTTATAAAATAGTAGTGGGTGTGCTGGCAGTGGCAGTTCCGTCACTGGTTGTGGTCTTGACGCTGGTCTTACAGCCGGGACAGAAACTATTGACGGGAAATCAGGCACTTCGTATTTTAGGCTGGCTGGAACCCGATAAATATCCTAACATTGCATATCAGCAGCAGAACTCGATTATGGCAGTGGGCTCCGGACAACTCTGGGGCAAGGGACTTAATAATACGAATATTGTTTCTGTTAAAAATGGTAACTTTATATCAGAACCACAGACAGACTTTATTTTTTCTATAGTAGGTGAAGAGATGGGCTTTATCGGCAGTGTTATTATTATCGTATTGCTGTTTCTTATTACCATAGAATGTCTGTTGGTTGCAAGACGTGCAAAAGACATGGCAGGCCGGTTGATTGCCAGCGGAATTGCTGCATTGATTGGTTTCCAGAGTTTTGTAAATATATGCGTTGTCACAGGTTTGATGCCAAACACCGGACTTCCACTTCCTTTTGTAAGCTATGGATTAACATCGTTAGTCACGCTGTTTGTGGGAATTGGTCTGGTACTGAATGTAGGGCTTCAGCCTAGAAAATATGGACAGGGGGACTAAACGAATGAATATCGGTTTGATTGCACACGACGCGAAGAAAAAGCTTATGCAGAATTTTTGTATTGCATACCGGGGAATTCTTTGTAAAAATGAACTTTTTGCAACGGGAACTACCGGAAGACTAATTGAGGAAGTAGCAAATCTGAATGTCCACAAATATCTCGCATACATTTAGGCGGTGCACAGCAGCTTGGTGCACAGATTGAGCATAACGAGATTGACCTTGTGATTTTCCTGCGTGATCCATTATCACAGAAGTCACATGAGCCGGATGTAAACAGTGTAGTCCGTTTATGCGATATACACAATATTCCACTGGCAACCAATCTTGCCACAGCGGAGCTTTTGATTAAATCTTTGGATAGAGGAGACCTTGACTGGCGTGAAATGTACAAATAAACGTGCGCTGGCAGGTCTGTTTATTGTAAGTGTGTTCCTATCTGTAACGGGTTGTGGGAAAGCCAAAAGCGTTGTAGAGAATGCTTATCCTGTATATGGAGAAAGCAACAGCGTAAATGTGTTATCCGGAGCAGAAGATACGGTCAGCTCTTATTTTGGTGCCAATTTATGCGTTGGCGGAACTGAAAATATTGGTCAGGAATCCGTAGAACACAACAGTGTGGCAGAGGCCGCCGGAGTATTTAACACGGCAACTAATACAATTACATATGCTCAGAATATTTATGAGCGGATGTATCCGGCCAGTACAACAAAGATATTGACCGCTTATCTCGCTATCAAATATGGAAATCTCAGTGATGTGGTAACAATCAGTGATAATGCGGTAAATCTTGCATCAGATTCTTCTAAATGCGGATTGCAGGCGGGAGACCAGATGACTTTACAGGATTTACTTTATGGTCTGATGCTGCGAAGCGGAAATGATGCAGCCATTGCAATTGCAGAACATATTTCCGGTTCCGTAGAAGCTTTTGTGGATTTGATGAATCAGGAAGCACAGCAACTTGGTGCAACCGGTTCTCATTTTATGAATCCAAATGGACTGCCGGATGAGAATCATTATACAACCGTTTATGATTTGTATCTGATTTTCCAAAAGGCATTACAGGACGAGACCTTTTACCAGCTGATTTCTACCAGCTCCTATACCACCAATTATACAGCGGCAGATGGCAGTGCTAAGACCCAGGACTGGAGCAGTACCAATCAGTATAAAACCGGTGAATCCAAATTACCGGATGGATTTACACTGGTGGGCGGGAAGACAGGAACCACCGGGGACGCAGGATTCTGTCTTGTGTTACTTACGGATAATGCCGGTGGACAACCGGTGATATCCATTGTATTAAAGGCAGACTGTAAATCCAATCTGTATCTTATGATGAATGAAATACTTGCCGGATGTGGTAACTAGGCATTGTATAAAGCAGCAACATATTATATAATGAATTTATATAGTTCTTCATTGAAGAAAATAATGTCTGGGAGGAAATGCGATGATTGAAATAATTGCAGGAGAAAAGGGTAAAGGAAAGACAAAAGTATTACTGGATAAGGTAAACGAAGCTGTAAAAACAGTCGGTGGCAACATTGTATATCTGGATAAGAGCCAGAAACATATGTATGAGCTGGACAATAAAGTCAGACTTGTCAATGTTGCAGATTTTCCAATATCCAATTGTGATGAGTTTTTAGGTTTTATATGTGGTATCGTTTCATCTGATCATGATTTACATGAGATGTATCTGGATAGTTTTCTTACGATTTCCGGTATGAAGGACGAAGAATTTACCCATGCTATTGAAAAACTTGATGTCATCAGTGAGAAGTATAAAGTTAAATTTATTTTAAGTATTTCTATGGATGCTTCAAAACTTCCAGAATGTGCAAAAGCAAAAGTAGTTGCAGCACTTTAAAAATGCCTGAATTGGCAGTAAAAGCGGTGTCTTAAGTCCTTAAAATGCTTAAGACACCTTTTTTACTAAGCCTGTTCGATAGAGCGGATTCGTCCGTAGGCAGAAAGCAGATAAAGACCGCTGATTCCGACAAGTGCATAGATAATGCGGGAAAGCCAGCTCATATTACCAAACAGAAATGCCACCAGGTCAAATCGGAAGAATCCGATGAGTCCCCAGTTGATGGATCCAATGATTACAAGTGTTAGTAATGTATAATATAATCCTTTTGAAATAATAGCCAAAGTCCTCCTTTACTATGTAGTATGGTGCAAAGTGGATGACATTATACATCAATTTCTATTTATTCTTTATAAAGGCGGAACGATTGTGGCTGAAACAAAAAAGATTGTAAAGTATCGAAAACCATTTCATTTAAATATAGAGATTGTCATTTTGTCATTATTCTTGTATATATTCTTTTTTATGTATTTTCTTATTTCACTGAAAAACACATTGGAATATATGAAGTGACCCAGGGTACAATTGCCGAGAATAATACTTATACCGGATTGATTGTAAGGTCAGAAAGTGTTTATACTTCCGACTATAGTGGTACCTTTAATTATTACATTGCAGACACTGCCCAGGCTGGCTGGAACAATATTATCTGTTCTGTGGATGAGACAGGCTCTGTCAGTGATCAGTTGGCGGCTGCAGCTGCTTCAGATACCACGGGGCTTGACAGTGATTATTTTAAAAATCTGAAGTCCAATGTATCACAGTTTACCCAGTCCTATGATTCATTGTCTTTTTATCATGTATATGATTTTAAAGAAAATGTAAGCTCCCAGGTCATGGAATCGGTAAATATGAGCGCATTATCCGATTTGACAGCATCCGGGGCAACGGCAAGTGATACCTTCCATATCAGTTATGCCCAGACTCCGGGGCTGATTGCTTATTATACCGATGGCTATGAAAATATCACGACAGATAATTTTACGGCAGATGATATTCAGCCGCTGGATTATAAGAAGACAACCATTAAAAATAACAGTACGATTGCTGCAGGTGACCCGATTTATAAGCAGATTACCAGTGAAAACTGGAATATCATTCTTCCGGTCCAGAAAGCAACCTATGACCGGTTAACAGACAGCAATGTTATTGAAATCAAATTTAAAAAAGACAATACGAGCTGCTGGGTGAATTATGAATTAAAAGCCCAGGGGAATGATTATTATGTGATATTATCTCTGCATAATAACATGGTTCGCTTTGCAGGAGACCGTTTTACCGACGTGGAATTACTGCTGACGGAGCGGAGTGGACTTAAGATTCCAAATTCTTACATCACGGAAAAGGCTTTCTATACTGTTCCGAAGGAATATTTTACCCGTGGAGGCGATTCTAACTCCTTAGGCTTATATGTAAGGGACAGTAAGACCAATGCTGTTAATTTCGTTGCAACAGCTATTTTCCAGGAATCGAAACGGATTATTATATTGACGAAGAAGAAATTACTGCCGGCAGTATCATTCAAAAGCCGGATTCCAACGATACTTTTGAGGTGCAGGCGCAGTCCACACTTCAGGGTGTATACAATGTCAACAAAGGGATATGCGGTATTCAAGCAGATTGATATTTTGTATCAGAATGAGGAATATACCATTGTAAAGGCTGGAACAGATTTTGGAATCTCCATTTATGATCACATTGCATTAGAGGGCGATGCTGTTTCCGAGGATGATTTGATTAATTAATATTGTTAAAAAGTAACATTATCATAAAATGATATCATGAGGTTAAGAGGTGTGTAAAATGCTGAAAGAAAACTTAAAAGAAGTGCAGGAAAATATTTTAAAGGCATGTGAAAAGTCCGGAAGGAATCCGGAAGATGTAACATTGATTGCTGTCAGCAAGACCAATCCGGTACCAATGCTGCAGGAAATTTACAACGAAAACATCCGTGACTTTGGGGAAAATAAAGTGCAGGAGCTGGTAGAAAAATATGATGAGCTTCCACAGGATATCAAATGGCATATGATTGGTCATTTACAGAGAAATAAAGTGAAATATATCGTTGATAAGGTCTGCCTGATTCATTCTGTAGATTCTTACCGTCTCGCTGAAGAAATTAATATTCAGGCAAAGAAGAAAAATATCACAGTTCCGATTCTTGTGGAAGTCAATATTGCTGAAGAAAGCACCAAATTTGGTATTCATGCAGAGGATGCCATTGCACTGGTAGAACAGATTGCACAGCTTGAAAATGTACGGATAAAAGGACTTATGACCATTGCTCCGTTGGTAAAAATCCAGAAGATAACCGTCAATATTTTCGGAATATCCGCCAATTATCTGTTGACATAGCCGCAAAAAACATTGATAATGTATCTATGAATGTCCTGTCCATGGGTATGACAGGAGATTATATGGTTGCCATTGAGGAAGGTGCTACAATGGTTCGTGTCGGTACCGGAATTTTTGGCGAAAGAAATTATAATAAATAAGTAGTTAGGAGAATGAACAATGGGTCTTTTTGATAAATTTATGGATGTTATGCGTTTGAACTCAGATGATGACGATGATGATTTCTATGATGACGATTATTATGATGATGAGGAAGAAGAAAAGCCAAAGAAAAAGCTTTTCCATAAGCATGAGGAAGAGGATGACGATTTCGATGAGCCTGTTGTAAAGGAGAAACCAAAGGCAGTCAGCAAGATTACTCCAATGCGCAGCAGCCGGAAGCAGAATGGTAATATGGCAGTCTGTGTGATTAAGCCAACCTCTTTTGAGGATGCAAGAGAGATTACTGAGACTCTTCTTATGAACCGTACCGTTGTATTGAATGTAGAGGGTCTGGATGTTGAGATTGCCCAGAGAATTATTGACTTTACCTCTGGTTCCTGTTATGCAATCAATGGAAATTTGCAGAAGATATCCAATTATATCTTTATTATTACACCGGAATCTGTTGATATTTCAGGTGACTTCCAGGAGATTTTAGACAGCTTCTCCGGTTCGTCCATTCAGACAGATTTTCGTTAATAGTATTACAATCAAAATATATGATGTGATATAGTTATGATGCAGGATGAACAATTAATAAAAAACGCTTCCTGGACTTGTTCCAGGCACAACGCAAGGGGATTGTCTGTTTCAGCGATTTTCTTACCCTGAATGAACAGAATATCTTAAATAGCTGCGCCGGATCATTGGGAATTACCTATGAATTATCGGGCGGCTGTTTTTATGCAGAGCGTCAGATAGCAGCTTTTCTTCCTGATGCTCTTTATTATGAATGGAGTTATCCGATTAAATGTATTGAAATTGCACCGGCTTATCCGAAATTTGCAGATACAATTTCCCACCGTGATGTATTGGGAGCATTGATGAATCTTGGCATTGCAAGAGAGAAGCTTGGAGACATTCTGATAAAGGATAATAAGGCTTACCTTTTTGTAAAAAGGAAATTGCCGATTACATAGCCGAGGAACTTCAACAGGTATGTCATACTATAGTACATTGTGTTTTAGAAGAACCATCAGCTATGGCAGTGGAGCCAGAATTAAAAGAATTCGAAAAAAATTGTGGCATCGAATCGCTTAGATAGTGTGATAGCTGCCATGAGCGGAAAATCAAGAAGCCAGTCGGTTGTGCTGATACAATCCGGTAAAATTTTTATCAATGGTGCAGAGTGTTTACATAACACATACTTATGTAAACAAAATGATGTAATTTCCATCCGCGGCACCGGAAAATTTATTTTTGATGGGGAAATTGGCACCACAAAGAAAAGTAAGATGAAAATCCGTTTCCGGCAGTATGTTTGATTAATGATGAAAATCCACTTCCGGCAGTATGTTTCATAAAAAAGACGAAAGGCGATAGATTTATGAATAAGAAAATTATGTATATAATTACTATATTGAGTACAGCAGTATTGCTTTTTCTCGACCAGATAGCAAAATATTTAGCCGTTCTTCATCTCAAAGGACAGGCTGCAATTCCAATTATTAAGAACGTTTTTGAATTGCAGTATCTTGAAAATCAGGGGCAGCCTTTGGTATTATGCAGGGAAAGAAAACTTTTTTGTGATTGGGACATTGATTTTCCTTGTAATAGTGGTAATTCTTTATCATAATATTCCACTGACGAAGAGATTTACACCAATCCGCATTGTTGCTGTACTGATTGTTGCCGGTGCTATTGGAAATATGATTGACCGTGTTGTACACCAGTATGTCATTGATTTCTTTTTTATTTTAAGCTAATTAATTTTCCATTTTTAATGTGGCAGATATTTATGTGGTAGTAGCATGTATTTTCTTTATTCTGCTGATGCTGTTTTATTATAAGGAAGCGGAATTAGGTCAGATTTTCCCATTTATGAAGAAAAAAAAAGCGGAAGAGTAGGGGGAAATTTCTTTTTATGCATAATGAAACTTTTGAAGTTACGGATGAATATGAAGAGGAACGTCTGGATAAGTTTCTGGCTGCTATCTACCCGGAACAGTCCAGAAGTTTCTTTCAGAAGCTGATAAAAGACGGGCTGGTATTGGTCAATGATGTGCCACAATCAAAAGCAAATTATCGGATGCATATAGAAGATATGGTTTCTGTGACCATACCAGATGCGGTAAAGACAACCATTTTACCAGAAGCTATTCCATTAGACATCTTGTATGAAGATGATGATGTAATTATCGTTAATAAACCCAAAGATATGGTTGTACATCCATGTCCAGGACATTACAGCGGAACGCTTGTAAATGCAATCATGTACCATTGCAGGGAAAATCTTTCCGGAATCAATGGTGAAATCCGGTACCAGGCATCGTTCATCGAATTGATAAGGATACCACCGGTTCACTGATTATATGCAAAAATGACCAGAGCCATCGTCTGATTGCAGAACAGATTAAAGTGCATTCCGTTAACCGGCTATATCGTGGCATTGTAAAAGGAATTGTAAAAGAAGATTCCGGCACCATTGAAGGCGCAATCGGACGCCATCCAAAAGACCGTAAGAAAATGGCAATTAATGAACGAAATGGGAAAACCGCAATTACCCATTACCGTGTTATAGAGCGTCTAAAAGATGCGACTTATATGGAATTCAAACTGGAAACAGGACGTACTCATCAGATTCGTGTTCACATGGCAAGTATTGGTCATCCCTTACTGGGCGATACCGTATATGGCAGTCTGAAGAATCCATATCATCTGCAAGGACAGACCCTTCATGCTTATATCATTGGATTTGTGCATCCGACAACCGGAGAATATGTTGAGTTTAAAGCACCGATTCCGGAATATTTTGAAGATCTTTTAAATAAATTGAGGAAGAATTAATTCAGGATTCTTCTTCAATTTTTTATGCTTTCTCCGGTATTATTTTCGGTAATATTTAGTGATTGGCTGTTTTCAATTTTAAAAAATTTTATTTATTTTCAGATAATACTAGGAATAGTGCACTAAATATGTTTTAATTTATTTATTAAGTTATATATTTTGCATAAAGAGGTGATTGCTATGGGAAATAATGTTGTTATAACCATCGGACGTGAATTTGGAAGTGGCGGAAGAGAAATTGGCAAGAAAGTTGCAGATCGTCTCGGCATAAAGTTTTATGATAAAGAGCTTTTACAGGAAGCTGCAAAAGAAAGCGGTTTCTGCCGTGAAATTTTTGAAAATCAGGATGAAAAGCCAACGAACAGTTTCTTATATTCTTTAGTTATGGATACATATTCCATAAATGGCTATTCATCCGCACCGTTTTTAGATATGCCGTTAAATCACAAAGTATTTTTAGCACAGTTTGAAACCATTAAGAAAATTGCTGAAAAAGAATCCTGTGTCATTGTTGGTCGCTGCGCTGACTATGCACTGGCAGAAAATCCAAACTGCATCAATGTATTTATTCATGCTGACACGGAATTCCGGACAAAACGTGTAGCTGCGGAATTGCAGGTAAATGAATCCAAAGCAAAGGATGCAATCCAGAAAAAGGACAAACAGCGTGCCAGCTACTACAATTACTATACCAGCAAGAAATGGGGCGACTCAAGAAGCTATCATCTGACCTTAGACAGCAGCGCTCTTGGCATTGATAAATGTGTAGAAATGATTTTACAGTATCGTGCATTATATCTTATGAAATAAGAACCAAAAAGCGCATGAACTTTTAAAGTATTTCAAAAGAAACTTTAGAGTTCATGCACTTTTTATTTTTCATTCATATTTTCCCTCTTGCTATAAAGTCGGACTGCCAAAGGGGCTATAAAAAGCTCTGAAACAGCCATAAGGGAATGCCTGTGTAAGTCAAAGGCATTTATGCGTGCGTCGGTGCTAACCGGCTTAAAATGGCAGTATTTATTCGTAAAAGTAACCCTATTTAGCGCAAGTCGATATAAGGCATGTAGGACATGCTTAGAAGACCGTCATATATCCGTGAGGGAAGATTGTTACCTTGGCTGATAAAAATATATCTACCCGTACCCGAAAACCAGTTGAGGGGCATATGTGATATATTTCTCGGTGGAATCCGGACGAACGGATATATAGTCTTTCTGCGTAGGGCGGATTTACTCCGCCCGGAGTGCTTAGAAAGATTGCGCTAAATGCCAGCTTTTACGGTGCGGACAGCACTTTAAATAAATGCGTATGTGCGTAAAAAGGCATTCCTAGGGATTTGTCTGTGTAAATTAAAAACAGCCACAAGCCGGAGCAGGTTGTGACTGTTAAAGGGCTTGCGCCCCGATATGAAATTGTGCCAGAATTGTAGCATACAGAATCATAAAATGCAATAGGGTGTCATTGATTGAAAGAAAAATGCTTGTGCGTAGGGGAATAGGTGGTAGGCTGACTGCCTAGGGTGACCATGCTTTATCGGTTGCCCTGCGTCAGCCTTAAAACCACCGTAATTCGGGTTCATGCGCACCAAGTATTTATCTGAAAATCAATGACCAAATCATGGTCAGGACGTATGTAGTGGTTCGCCATTCGGGGCAAAACTGGTACTGGGGAATACTTAAGCGCCGTCTGTTGGGCGTACAGCTTGCACGCCCACAGACAAGCGGACAACGTGAAGAAAAAAAAGTGTCGCCCTTACTTGACTATGGGGACACATTTCCCTCATAGGAAAAAAAAAATGGCTTACAATGTGGCTATAAAAAGCTCTAAAACAGCCATAAGGGAATGCCTGCATAGGTCAAAGGCAATTTATGCGTGCGTCGGTGCTAACCGGCTTAAAATGGCAGTATTTATTCGTAAAAAGTAACCCTATTTAGCGCAAGTCGACATAAGGCATGTAGGACATGCTTAGAAGACCGTCATATATCCGTGAGGGAAGATTGCTACCTTGGCTGATAAAAATATATCTACCCGTACCCGAAGACCAGTCGAGGGGCATCTGTGATATATTTCTCGGTGGAATCCGGACAAACGGATATATAGTCTTTCTGCGTAGGGCGGATTTACTCCGCCCGGAGTGCTTAGAAAGATTGCGCTAAATGCCAGCTTTTACGGTGCGGACAGCACTTTAAATAAATGCGTATGTGCGTAAAAGGCATTCCTAGGGATTTGTCTGTGTAAATTAAAAACAGCCACAAGCCGGAGTAGGTTGTGACTGTTAAAGGGCTTGCGCCCCGATATGAAATTGTGCCAGAATTGTAGCATACAGAATCATAAAATGCAATAGGGTGTCATTGATTGAAAGAAAAATGCTTGTGCGTAGGGGAATAGGTGGTAGGCTGACTGCCTAGGGTGACCATGCTTTATCGGTTGCCCTGCGTCAGCCTTAAAACCACCGTAATTCGGGTTCATGCGCACCAAGTATTTATCTGAAAATCAATGACCAAATCATGGTCAGGACGTATGTAGTGGTTCGCCATTCGGGGCAAAACTGGTACTGGGGAATACTTTAAGCGCCGTCTGTTGGGCGTACAGCTTGCACGCCCACAGACAAGCGGACAACGTGAAGAAAAAAAGTGTCGCCCTTACTTGACTATGGGGACACATTTCCCTCATAGGAAAAAAAAAATGGCTTACAATGTGGCTATAAAAAGCTCTAAAACAGCCATAAGGGAATGCCTGCATAGGTCAAAGGCAATTTATGCGTGCGTCGGTGCTAACCGGCTTAAAATGGCAGTATTTATTCGTAAAAGTAACCCTATTTAGCGCAAGTCGACATAAGGCATGTAGGACATGCTTAGAAGACCGTCATATATCCGTGAGGGAAGATTGCTACCTTGGCTGATAAAAATATATCTACCCGTACCCGAAGACCAGTCGAGGGGCATCTGTGATATATTTCTCGGTGGAATCCGGACAAACGGATATATAGTCTTTCTGCGTAGGGCGGATTTACTCCGCCCGGAGTGCTTAGAAAGATTGCGCTAAATGCCAGCTTTTACGGTGCGGACAGCACTTTAAATAAATGCGTATGTGCGTAAAAGGCATTCCTAGGGATTTATCTGTGTAAATTAAAAACAGCCACAAGCCGGAGTAGGTTGTGACTGTTAAAGGGCTTGCGCCCCGATATGAAATTGTGCCAGAATTGTAGCATACAGAATCATAAAATGCAATAGGGTGTCATTGATTGAAAGAAAAATGCTTGTGCGTAGGGGAATAGGTGGTAGGCTGACTGCCTAGGGTAACCATGCTTTATCGGTTGCCCTGCGTCAGCCTTAAAACCACCGTAATTCGGGTTCATGCGCACCAAGTATTTATCTGAAAATCAATGACCAAATCATGGTCAGGACGTATGTAGTGGTTCGCCATTCGGGGCAAAACTGGTACTGGGGAATACTTAAGCGCCGTCTGTTGGGCGTACAGCTTGCACGCCCACAGACAAGCGGACAACGTGAAGAAAAAAGTGTCGCCCTTACTTGACTATGGGGACACATTTCCCTCATAGGAAAAAAATGGCTTACAATGTGGCTATAAAAGCTCTAAAACAGCCATAAGGGAATGCCTGCATAGGTCAAAGGCAATTTATGCGTGCGTCGGTGCTAACCGGCTTAAAATGGCAGTATTTATTCGTAAAAGCTGTGTTTTGCGAATAGATACTTCACTACCACTATATATACCATATTAACGCACAAAGCAGCCTTTACATCAAGTCTTTGAATCTAATATAATTGTAAATGGACCGTCATTCAGCAAAGTTATCTTCATATCGGCTCCAAAGGAACCAGTTTGTACATCTGGAACTTCGTCACGACATTTTCCAATGATATATTCATATAATTCGTTAGCTTTTTCTGGATTACCTGCATTTACAAAGGACGGTCGATTTCCCTTACGGCAATCTGCATATAATGTAAATTGTGAAACTAACAAAAGGGATCCATTTACATCCTTTAGACTTAAATTTGTCTTGCCATTCTCATCTGCAAAAATCCTTAATCCCAATAGCTTTTTAACTAATTTATCTGCAATTTCTTCATTATCATCCTCCGCGATTCCGATTAATACCAGGTAGCCATTCTGAATGGAACCAATAATTTTCTGTTCAACTTCAACTTTGGCATGTGTAACGCGCTGTATTACGAATTTCATTCATCTAATTCCTTTCTTTACATATTCTTATCCTATTATATATGTAAAGACATGGATTTTCCAGTAGTTTTCATGTATAATGTATTCGTAAAACACAATGAACACAAAACCTGGAGGCTATTCATGAAACTTCAAAAATTATATAGTTATACCAGAAAGGCAATTGATGATTTTCAGATGATTAAGGAAAATGATTCTATTGCGGTTGGTATTTCCGGAGGAAAAGACAGTCTTACGCTGCTATATGCCCTGGCTGGTCTACGCAGATTTTATCCGGTGCACTACTCTCTTACTGCCATAACAGTTGATTTGGGATATCCGGATTTTGATTTAACAGAAATCAAAGCATTGTGTCAGAAGCTGGATGTGCCATATCATATTATTCCAACACAGATTGGGGCAATTATAAAGAGCAGAAGAAAAAAGAATAGCCCCTGCTCTCTTTGTGCAAAGCTTCGTAACGGAGCATTGAATCAGGCGGTCATTGAGCTTGGCTGCAACAAAGTTGCTTATGCGCATCATAAGGATGATATCATAGAAACGATGCTGCTTTCTCTTATGTTTGAAGGAAGATTTTATGCATTTCCACCGGTTACACATCTCGACCGTAGTAATCTTGATGTTATCCTACCACTGATGTATGTTCCGGAAGTCGATGTAATTGGTTTTAAAAATCATTACAATCTTCCTGTTGTTAAAAATCCATGTACATTTGATGGAAAAACAAAGCGTCAATATGCCAAGGATTTATTACAACAGCTTAATAAAGATCATCCTGGTGTAAAGAACCGTTTATTTACAGCAATTATAAATGGGAATATTCAGACTGGAGGCAATTATCCAATGAATGAAAAGGCATATTATGAATCAGTAAATACAAAAATGAATTAAAGTTACGTGAACTTCAGAAGGAGCTGCCCCCTTCTGCCGAGAGTTTTTTATCGGAATGAAGGCGTCTGTTTCGTCCCGGACCCTATTGGCTTATGCATATGATTTAGGTATATTTTTGATTTTATACATCAGAATAATCCCATTTGTGCGAAAAAGCCGGTAAATGAATTCGCTATTGATTTGTTAGACCAGATTTCGCCTATGGATATTGAGGAATATCTTGATTATTTAAGGGTTTATGAAAAAGATGGTGTTGCGCATACCAATGATGAAAGAGGCATTTCACGTAAACTGGCAAGCTTACGAAGCTTTTATAATTACTATTTCTGTAAAGAAATGATAACAAAAAATCCTGCACAACTTGTCCGGATGCCAAAAAACACGAAAAAACCATAACGAGACTTGATGTAGATGAAGTTGCTATGCTGTTAGATGAAGTTGAATCTGGTGAAAAATTAACCGAACGCCAGCAAAAGTTTCATGAACAGACCAAATGTCGTGACCTTGCAATTATGACATTGCTTTTAGGAACAGGAATCCGTGTTTCTGAATGTGTGGGACTTGATATCACAGATGTAGACTTTCGTAACAACGGAATCAAAGTACATCGAAAAGGTGGTGCAGAAGTCGTTGTATACTTCGGTGATGAGGTTCGCACTGCTCTTTTGAATTATCTGGAAGAAAGAAATACCATTGAAGCTGTGGAAGGAAGCACCAATGCTCTCTTCCTTTCCCTGCAGAAGAAACGAATCGGTGTCCGGGCAGTAGAAAATCTGGTAAAAAAATACTCGAAATTAATTACCACGATGAAGAATATCACACCGCATAAATTAAGAAGCACCTATGGAACATCTCTATATCGTGAAACGGGAGATATTTACCTGGTGGCTGATGTCTTAGGTCATAAAGATGTAAATACCACGAAAAAGCATTATGCGGTACCTTAGAGGATGAACATCGAAGAACTGCTCCAAAATATATTCATTTGCGGGATGAATAAAAATAGAAAAATAAGTAATATATTATAAAAAAGTAAAACAGTTTCCATTTTGGCATTATAAAAGTAGGTATATATTATAACCACCATCTTGGAAACTGTTTTTAAATAATAAATCTTATAAAATACTTGATATCTTATCCTGAATCCGCTGTTTTACTAATTCGGCAATTTCTTTGGATTTCATATCTTTATACTCTTCGTAATAAATCGGCTCCAAATAATGAACCTGTGTAGTAATCGGTACCACAGATAAAAACTGTTAAAGACTTTGTAGGAATCAATCAATGCAATTGGTACAGTGGGTACATGTGCTTTGATTGCAGATTTAAAACTACCCGCTTTGAAATCACAGACACGATTACGGTTATTGAATTCGTAACCACCTTCTGGAAAAAGAATGTATTTCTTTCCGTTCTTTACATCTTCTGAAACTTCGGTAATAATTTTCAAAGCCTGACGGACATTATCTTTTATTAAACGCTTACCCTGAAGTAAGTCAACAAATTCACTTACCAGAATGGTATGGGATTTTGCTTCGTCCATAACAAGGGAACACGGTTCCTTATGAGTGCTTATGATACCAAGAGCATCATATTTACCCTGATGATTCGGATACATAACATATCCACCTTCTTTTGGAAGATTTTCTTCGCCATAGGCTACCGTCTTGATTTTACCGGAACGCTTCATTAAATAAATGACATGACGAACCAGTTTATATCGTTCTTCTTCCGAATATTTTTCTGGATGATCTGCCCACTTTCTCATTTTTGGTATAATATATGGGGCTCGAAAAAGATTCATTAGAATAACATATATAAAACGTAACATTTTCTAACTCCTTGATATTTTAATCTTGTACTATGTATAAAATAATACATAACTATTATACCACATTCCGAAAATTCGACAACTATTCTTTCTTTTCTGATAAATTTTTATTTTAAATTTCTTAGCATATTATGCTGCAATCACTTTAAGGACTGCTTCTGCCAGCTTCTGATGTCCCTCTTCATTTAAATGTTCTCTATCAGCACTGCTTGGTGCTGCAATATCAGATGCAGCAAGAAAATCGCAGTTGTATTTTAGGGCAATTCTTTGATAAACGGATTTTAATTTTTTAGATACTTCAACAGATTTTTGATTAAATTCAGGATCAAACTCCGGCTCCCAAACTCCTTCTCCCAATTGGATTGGAGAAATTAACAAAATACGGGTATCTGAATCAATTTTCCGAATCTGTTTTAATAATTGTTCTATTCCAAGTCCAATTACTTCTGCTGATGCATTATATAAGCTTTTGCAGTCATTCGTTCCTAACATAAGAACAACCCGGTCAATTGGAGCGTGGCTTTCTAACAGTGTCGGAAGTAAGGCAGCCCCCTTCCGTCCTTCTCTTAGCTCATCTTCAAAGACGGTGGTTCTACCGCATAAACCTTCTTCTATAATACGATAACCTTTTTCATATAAATGTTGTTCTAAAAGACCTGTCCATCTGGTATCACGTCCATATCTCTCTTTTGTGCCAGGAATTAAACCGTAAGTATTTGAATCGCCAAAGCATAATATTTCTTTCATAGTAAACCTCCATTTGTCTAAAATAATGTAATTTGATATATGTAGTTGAAAATAATACTTTTTCTAATTTCCTACTATATTAATATGGTTACTATGAAAAGTCAATATAAAATTAAAAATAATATTTAAAATAGCATTAAAACAAAATCTCTTCTTGCATATCTTATTTATCTAGAAAGGTATCTAATTTATCTAAAAGCGGTCTGTGTTCTGTCATATCTGAAATCCTATTTAAATTCACTGGAAGAATAAGAAACAGTAAGGTACTCTCCCGCATGGATGGTATCACTGGTCAACTGGTTCATCTCTTTTACTTCTTCGATATAGGATGCATAATCGGCGTCATCACCAGCATATTGCTGGGCAATAGTCCAGAGAGTATCCCCTTTCTGTACTTCAATGCTGGTATAATATTTATAGGCATTTACCTCATTGGAAGCTTTGCTCTGTGAAGAAGCAAGCAGGTTGCTTCCTAAAATAACACCAAGGATGGTTAAAAGCACTGCCAGAAAAGAAATAATAAGATATCTTTGAATCTGGCACACATATGCTCTGTTTCTTCTTGCGTTTGCACGAATTGCCATCGTACGATTCGATATATACTGAGTTCCATCCATATCTCTGCGTCTGTTGTCTATTTTATTTCCCCTTCCGTAGTATTCTTTATATTCGTTGTATCCATATACTCTATTATCACGATTCATTGTTCTGTCTCCTTTCGAACATCTGTTGCGAACATTTGTTTATATATGCATTATATATGGGGAACATTCGTTTGTCAAGAAGAAAAGCGAACAAATTTTTCGGAATATGTGTTTGCTTTTTCTGTGAACATATGTTAGACTTAGAATATAAAAAGGAGGTAATGAGATGGCATACGGAAAAATCAGTTCAAAACAAAAGGAAATTCTTGAATATATTAAACAGGAAATTTTAAATAAAGGATACCCACCTGCTGTTCGTGAAATTTGTGAAGCAGTTAATCTGAAATCAACTTCTTCGGTTCATTCTCATCTGGAAACTCTTGAGAAGAATGGATATATCAGACGTGACCCTACGAAGCCAAGAGCAATTGAGATCATTGATGACAGCTTTAATTTAACCAGACGTGAGGTGGTTAATGTTCCTATGGTAGGAAGGGTTGCTGCAGGACAGCCGATTCTTGCAGTAGAAAATATTACCAGCTATTTTCCTATTCCGGCAGAGTTTATGCCAAATGCAGAAAGCTTTATGCTTCGAGTTAAGGGAGAAAGTATGATTAATGCAGGTATTTTCGACGGGGATAATGTTCTTGTAAAGCGTCAGTCTACTGCATCTAATGGTGAGATTGTGGTTGCTCTTGTAGATGATTCTGCAACGGTTAAGACCTTTTATAAGGAGGATGGTTATTATCGTCTGCAGCCAGAAAATGATTCCATGGATCCAATTATTGTGAAAGAATGTTCTATTCTCGGAAAGGTATTCGGCGTATTCCGTTTCCTGGCTTAGTAATAATTTCAGGCTTATTAAGTAAGTATATTTTAGAAAGAAGGCGCTACCATACAGACTGTGTTTGTACGATAGTGCCTTCCTGATATGAACATCTTATTATATAACTTTTTATATATACCTTTTCATAATATACTTCTTAACTATATATTTCTTAAAGTTCTTCCGGGTCAATATCTTTTCCATCTCTCCAGATGCGCTCTAAATCGTAGAAGAGACGATCTTCTTTTGAGAAGATATGAACGATAATATCACTGTAGTCCATCAGAATCCAGCTGGAACGCTGATTTCCTTCAATCTGTTTTGCATGATAACCGGCTTTATATAACTGTTCATCTACGCTGTCCTGCATAGCCTGTAACTGGTTGGCATTGCTTCCACTGGCGATAATAAAATAATCTGCGATAACAGATATTTCACTGATATCAATAATACGGATATCTTCTGCCTTCTTTTCCGATAAAGCCTGATATGCAAGTTTCGCCATTTCTTTCGACTGTTTATTCATGAGAACCTCCTGTATAGTAATGATATGTTTCAAGTGTCATTGGATCGATATTTTTATCATTTTTACTGCCATTGAGATAATGAATGGTATCACATAAAATCATTTTCAGTGCTTCATCTAAATCTTCAAAGGCTGTTTTTCTGATTTCTTTTAGGTTTGCTGCTTTATCCCGTTTTGGTTCGATATAATCAGCAATAAATACGATTTTATCCAGTGTATTCATTGCCGGTGCCCCGGTGGTATGAACAGAAATTGCATGAAGAATCTCTTCGTCCTCTACTTCATATAATACTCTGGCAAGAAATGCACCGACTTTAGCATGAAGTAAAAAAGGATTATCCTTTTCCACCTGCGTGACAGGAATGTTATTCTTCGCACAGATTTTTAATTTCTTTTCGTTTGGAATACATTTGGCACAATCGTGAAGCAGACCTGCAAGCTGAGCCTTTTCCATATCATAACCATTTGCCATGGCAAGACAGGCTGAAGTATACATGACCCCTAAAGTATGCTCGTAACGGTCTTTATCCAATTCCTTTTTAATGTTTTTTTATCTGATTTAATCTTTCGTTCATTGGTGTCTGACCTTCATCCTCCTGATATAAACACTGATGGGCAATATATTCTTCCACTTCCGGTGTGACAAGATAACGTATCGGTTCCCCTTTTGCTACCCGCTCCCGGATATTATGAGAAGAAACGGAAACATTTGGTGTGATAATCGGCCTTATATCTGCCTCATAGAGCCGCTTTAACTCTGCAGCCTTATTCTTTATCCGGTTCATATCCAAATCGTCTCTGATGGCAACTAAAAGCGTTGCAAGACGGCAAATTTCTGCCGGCTCCATCCATTTATCCAGATAATCAAGGGAATCTGCTCCCATAATGAAATAGAGTTCCCAGTCCGGATAGGTCCGATGAAGCTCCTGCAGCGTCAGATACGTATAACTGGTGCGGGCTGCATTAATCTCCATGGCGAAAAATAAAAATCCGGATTATTTTTAATCGACAGGCGAATCATTTCCAGCCGGTGGGCAGACTGTTCAATTTCTTTATCATCCTTATGAGGCGAATGTCCCGTTGGAATAAAAAGAATCTGGTCTAAATGATATTGTGTTACCGCATTCTGTGCAATAATCAGATGTCCGATATGAATCGGATCAAAGGTTCCGCCAATAATTCCAATACGCACTTTTTTCAATCTTCTACCACCCTTCCAAGGTATAAAAGCTTTCGTTTATAATAATTCAATCTTTGGATGTTTCTTTGATTTACGGTAAAGAACGATTTTTTACCAGTTACCGCAACCACCTGTGCATGCGTACGCTCTGCAATCATTTCGCCTAATTCGCGAGGATCATCTGCACAATTTTTAATACAGAAATCTTTATTAATTCCCGTTTTTCAATAGCATCATCTACTGCAGAAATAATTTCCGGTGTAAGAGATGCCTTTCCAATCTGGAAAATTGGACTTATCGTACTTGCCATTCCTCTTAAATGGGAACGCTGCTTACTCGTTAATTCCATAATGATTTACTCCTTATAATAATCAAATTCAAGTCCATACATACGGACGGTATCACCTTCCTGAATACCCTTTGCCTCTAATTCCTTTAAGATACCCTGTTCTTTTAAGAATTTCTGGAAGAAAAGGAAACCTTTCTCAGAATCAATATTGGTGTAACCCAGCATTTTATCAATCTTAGGACCTTCTACCACATAAGCACCATCTTCCGGATCAACCTCAATGGTATAAGGTTCACCCTCTAATGCTCTCGAATCCGGGAAGAATTCCTGCTCATAGATGACCGGAGTATCGTCCATTTCATCTAAAAGACTCTTCACATAAAACATTAACTCACGTACCCCCTGACGGCTGACCGCAGAAATTGGAAACACTTTAATGCCGGATGGTTCAAAGGTTTCTTTTAATTTCTCAATGATTTCATTATTGCCTTCATAAATAGCATCAATTTTATTGGCTGCAATAACCTGAGGTTTCTTTAACAATTCCGGGTTAAAGGATTCCAGCTCCTGATTGATGGCATGAATATCGGCAATCGGATCTCTGCCTTCTGTTCCGGCAGCATCCACGACATGAATGATAACCTTGGTTCGCTCTATATGCTTTAAGAATTCATGTCCAAGACCGATGCCTTCGGATGCACCTTCAATCAGCCCCGGAATATCAGCCATGACAAATCCGGCACCTTCGCCTAAATCAACGACACCAAGAATCGGATTTAAAGTTGTAAAATGATAATTTGCAATCTTTGGTGTTGCATTGGTGGAACTGGATAATAAAGTTGATTTTCCCACATTTGGGAAGCCGACTAAACCAACGTCAGCAATTACTTTAAGTTCCAGTCGAACTTCAAGTTCCAATGCTTCCTGCCCCGGCTGTGCATATTTCGGTGCCTGCATGGAAGAGGTTGCAAAATGCTGATTTCCAAGTCCACCCTTTCCACCGGTTAAAATAATCTGTCTTTTATTCTCTCCAGACATATCTGCAATTACCTTATCGGTAGCTGCATCACGGATAATGGTTCCGGCAGGAACATGGATGACAAGGTCTTCACCCTTTTTCCCGTGGCAGTTTCGTTTTTTTCCTTCTTCTCCGTTTTCTGCAGCCCATTTGTGTTTATGACGGAAATCATTTAATGTATTCATGCTCTCATCTACTTCAAAGATGATATCGCCACCTTTTCCACCATCGCCACCGTCCGGCCGCCATCCGGAACATATTTTTCACGGCGGAAGCTCACATGACCGTTGCCGCCTTTTCCTGATTTTATAATAATTTTTGCACTGTCGGCAAACATAATTTTCTACCTCATTATTGATTGTGATTAAATATCAGTTACTGTAATCGAATGATAACTTTAATTGCTTCTAAATTACTTCAAGTTAAAATATAGTTTCCTATAAGTGAAAATAGACCCGGCGCTTTCGTGTCGGGTCTATCATGCATCTTATTCGTTTGTTGCTACTGGATAAACAGAAGTCTGTTTCTTATCTCTGCCTTTTCTTTCAAATCTAAGAACACCGTCTGTTAATGCGAATAAAGTATCATCTCCGCCGATACCAACGTTAACGCCTGGATGAATCTTTGTTCCACGCTGTCTGTATAAAATGTTACCAGCCTTAACGAACTGTCCGTCTGCTCTTTTTGCACCTAATCTCTTGGATTCAGAATCTCTGCCGTTCTTAGTAGAACCAACTCCCTTTTTATGAGCAAAAAACTGAAGGTTCATATTCAACATGTTCTACACCTCCTTGAAGTTTAAAATGATGTAATCATTTCCATAATTGTTTTGTATTCCCTGTAAGCCTAAAACCATTGTGTCCAAAAGTAACTTTGCATCATGTCCTGCCGGCTGCTCAAAAGATACGGAAATCAATCCGGTCTCTTCATCCTGATTGGTCTTGAACTGTTCTTTTGTGAACATTCCAAGGGCATTGATTGTATTAATCACAAGAACCGAAATTCCTGCACATACAATATCCTCTCCGGCATCTGCATATTCAGCATGTCCGACACAGGAAAAAGCAAGATACTCTTGTTTCTGGTTACGAAAAATCGTTATCTTTGTCATAACAATTTCCTATCGATTACGCATTATTTTTTCGATTTTCACCTGTGTGAACGCCTGTCTGTGACCATTCTTCTTGTGATAGCCGGATTTTCTCTTATACTTGTAAACGATGACTTTCTTTGCTTTGCCTTCTTTAACTACAGAAGCTTCTACAGTTGCGTTAGCTGCGTCTGCACCAACTTTTAATCCGTTGTCAGATACTGCTAAAACCTGATCGAAAGTTACTTTCTCACCAGCCTCAACACCAAGCTTTTCAATGGTAATGATATCGCCTTCTGATACTTTGTACTGCTTGCCACCTGTTGCGATAATTGCGTACATATGGCACCTCCTGTTTTCTTTACTCGCCAGTTGTGGTGCTATCCTTACGATAGACTTATACCTCACTGTGCGGCATACTATTGAATCATAGCACACGAATTGCGATTCGTCAACTATTTAACGCTATAATTTTAATTATTTTTCAGGTACTTTCCGGGTATTGTATTCAGATATTTCTTTGCATATCTTGATAGATACCTTGATGTGGCTTTTGCAGCTACTATCATCTTAGCTGAGCCACCTGCTCTAAAAAGGGTCTTACGCTCCTTCTTCCGGGTCAGTTCCACTAAGCCAAGCTTTGTAATATCCACAAGTCGTACCGGAACCGGATCTTCTTTTAAAGATAACCGGAACTGGTGCATCAGCTCTTTTCTTTGCTCTTCTTTTGCCATATTGATGAAATCCACAATGACAATTCCTGAAATATTACGAAGCCGGAGCTGTCTTGAAATCTCTGCTGCAGCTTCTAAATTAATCTTATAATAATATTCTTCTGCATTTTTACCGGAAGTATTCTTTCCACTGTTTACATCGATAACTGTCAGAGCTTCCGTTGGCTGAATGATAAGATAAGCACCGGACTTCATCCAGACCCGTTCCGATATTGCACGCTGTATCTGCGTCTCAAAGGAATAAAGGGTTCCTAATGAAATGGCATCATTTTCATAGAACCGTATCTTAGATAAAATATCAGGATTTCCGGCATAAAGCTGTTGAAGCTCTTCAAAGATCTTCTTTTCATCCGTAATAATTTCGCCAAGTTCTTCCTGATAAAGGTGATTAATGGCATTTTCATAAAATTTCTTTGGCAGCATCAGAATGCTGTAACAGGTACGGAAATAAAAAGTTGCAGCTAACTTCTGATAGTCAGATAAAAGTTTCCGGTATTCTGTTTCCAATTCTTCCGGAGAAGCTCCTGCCGCATTGGTTCTTACGATAAGACTATGTGGCTTTCTTTTTTCTTCCTGTCCGGCATTCTGCTTTATATCGGTAACTGCTTCTTTTTCAAAAAGCCGCATCTGCTCGAAAAGCTGTACCTGACTGCTTAACCTTTCTTTTTCATCCGCACTTAATTTAGAAGAAATGGCAAGGGGACGTTTTTCATTTGTCAGGACAAAATATTTTCCGGTAAGTGAAAGCTTGGTATCTGCAATGGGATACTTGGTCTTGATCGCCTCTTTGTAATCTGCACCACAAGTTCATCCCCTTCGGTCAGCTTTCCGCTTCTGCACTGCTTCGAAAACCAGGCATCTTTTATATGTGCTGTTTCCAGATAACAGGTTACTCCCTTTGCAATGTCCACAAAAGCGGCATCTAAGTTCGTGGCAATCTTTTTTTTACCCTGGCAATACAAATCATTCCCGGTACAACCTGATTTTCTTCGGATAACGGATGAAATGCAATTTCCCTAAACTTGTCCTTTTCATCTAACAGTGCCGTAAAATAGGAGTCGCCTACATAATGCTGCCTTGTAATGATAAATTTATTCAAGAATGTCATCTCCCATTTCATCCAATGCAATCAGAGCGCCGTCTTCTTTTCGGGCATATACGTCCACACGATGAATCTGAAACTGCATTTCGTTATAAGGAAGATTCAGATACCGGTAAAAGGCTTCTAACAAAAGCTCTGGTTTTACATTATCTACGCTTCCTGTGGATACTTTAAGGTAAAAAGAACGGACAGCCATCGGTCGCTTCAACCTGAAAGTCATATACCAGCTGCTTTAAGTCCATGACTTTTTCGCTTTTTTTTGTCTTTTTCGTAACCAGAATCTCCGAAGCATCTTCATAAAATGCTTTTACTTTACCTTTCAATTCATCCAAAGTGAATGGACAATTTCCTTTATCCTTATAAAATACGTTATAGTCTGCTGCTGCAACAATGGACATCGCTGTTTTTGCATGCTCTGGCAGCATCCGGTAAGATACGATTTCAACACCTTCCACCATGGTATCATTTAAAGCCTTAACGGATTCAATTGAACTTCTGGTAGAATGTACTTCAATATCAAGATATTCTCCATCACTGGTGATTCCAACTCCCAGCGGTGCCGCAAAAGACATAATCTGATGCGGGGAAAATCCCTCGGAATATGCAATATCAATCTCAGCACGACGCATTGCTTTCTGGAAATAACGCATCATATCAAGGTGTCCGATAAATTTCATTACACCATATTTTCGAAATTTAATTCTTATTTTCAAAGCAGACACCTCCCTTAAACTGAGCAGCTCCACAGCCCTGACACTGCATCCGGCAGTTTGGAGTTACTTCTTCTTTTCTGGCACGTTCCCATTCGCGGATTAAGAACTTTTTCGAAACGCCATCATCAATAAAATCCCATGGGAAAATTTCATCCAGAGGACGTTCCCGCATGGTATAGAAATCGGTATCGATGCCACATTCCGCAAAAGCCTCTACCCAGCGGTTATTATCAAAAAATTCCGTCCAGGCATCAAAGATACCACCTTTTTCATAAACCTTAAGCAAGGCAGGGGCAATCCGGCGGTCTCCTCTTGCAAGAATACCCTCTAATACCGTAACATCTGCTTCATGCCAGTTATACTTGATGCTCTTGCGGTTTAACTGTTCTTTTACAGCATCATTTACCACCTTGGCTCTGCCAAGATAGCTGTCCTTATCATACATTCTCGCCCACTGGAAAGGCGTAAACGGTTTTGGAACAAAGAAAGAGGTACTGGCAGTAATCTGACATTTTCCATTCCGCTCTTCCTTTGGAATCTCATAATAACGGACTGCAATTTTATTGGCAAGTTCTGCTATGGCACGCATATCATCTTCTGTTTCAGTTGGAAGTCCGAGCATGAAGTAAAGCTTTACTTTATTCCAGCCGCCTTCAAACGCCATTCCAGCACCATTTAAAATCACCTCTTCTGTCAGACCTTTGTTGATAACATTACGCAGACGCTGGGAACCTGCTTCCGGTGCAAAAGTAAGGCTGCTCTTTCTGATATCCTGCACTTTTCCCATAACGTCTAAGGAAAATGCATCGATACGAAGAGATGGCAGAGAAATATTTACGCCTTTATCCTTAAAGTTATCAATCAGAAAATTAACCAGTTCTTCCAGTTGCGAATAATCACTGGAACTTAAAGAACTTAAAGAAATCTCTTCATGTCCGGTATTCTTTAACATTTCATAAGCATAATGTTTTAAGACTTCTACATCTTTTTCACGGACCGGACGGTAGATCATACCTGCCTGACAGAAACGACATCCACGGATACAGCCACTCTGAATCTCTAATACCACACGATCCTGGGTTGCTTTAATAAAAGGAACAACCGGTTTCTCCGGGTAAACAGAATGGGACATATCCATCTGAATCTGTTTCTTTACCGTTGCCGGCACCTCCTCATATTTTGGTGTAAAGGATGCAATCGTTCCATCTTCTTTATATTCCACCTGATACAGGGAAGGCACATAGATTCCCGGAATAGACGCTGCACGGCGTAAGAATTCCTTTCTGCTGGGCCTTTTCTTTCCTGCACTGCTTATACAGCGTAAATAATTCCGTATAAGAAATTTCGCCTTCTCCGATATAGAACAAATCAAAGAAATCTGCAATCGGCTCCGGATTATAGCTGCAAGGACCGCCACCGATTACAATCGGGTCATCTTCTTTTCGCTCAGAAGACAGCATGGCAATCTGGGATAAATCAAGAATCTGTAAAATGTTGGTATAGCACATCTCATACTGGATGGTAATACCAAGGAAATCAAAATTCTTAACCGGCTCCTGACTTTCCAGTGCAAATAAAGGAATATTTTTTTCTTTCATAATCTTGTGTAAATCCGCCACGGAGAATAAACCCGTTCGCAGTATACATCATCCCGTTTATTAAACATATCATATAAAATCTGAATGCCCAGGTGAGACATTCCGATTTCATAGACATCCGGAAAGCACATTGCAAAACGGATGTCAACATCCTTCGGATTCTTCTTTACCATGTTCAGCTCGTTTCCGATATAACGGGTACCGGTTTATCAATTGTTAAAAGTATTTCATCACTTAATGCTAAAGTGTTCATCTGGTACCTCAATCATTCTTAAATTTCATAATCTGATTTGTGAAAAAATAACGCTTATATATTTTTTGCAAAATCCGAAATCATCATAACATACTTTTGCAGTTTTGTATAATCATAGTTTTCTTCTAATTGCCGGTACATCCATTTGGTATCTTTTTCACCGGCAGTTCCCGGAAAAGGAAGCTTTCCTTTATCACATAAAACAAACACCACAAAAAGGCAAATACAAAGCAGCCATTTTACTTTCCAAATGGCTGCTTTTCCTGTGTTTATTAACTCCTCGTCCGTGTCTTTCCGTGATTCCGAAAAAGAATTTCTGGCACGAAGAATATATTCCCGTCTGTTTGCAATATAATCCTGTTCCAAATAAATCGCACCTTTCTGCATATCATTGCCTGATTGTTATTCTGCTGTAATCTATGCAGAAAGTGCAGGAACTATGTATATTATCTCTGGGCAAGTTCCTGGGTAACATCCTCCCATGTTACGCCTTTTTCTACCATCAATACCATTGCATGATAAAGGAAATCTGAAATTTCATAAATAATCTCTTCCGGTTCCGGATTCTTTGCGGCAATGACAATCTCGGTTGCTTCTTCGCCGACCTTCTTTAAAATCTTATCAATTCCCTTATCGAAAAGGTAGTTGGTATAAGAGCCTTCCTTTGGATGAATCTTACGATCCGCAATAATGGAGTAGACATCCTCAAATACCTGCAGTGGATTTTTCTCAGCATATTCTTTCTTGACAATTTCATTAAAAAAGCAGCTTGGTGCTCCGGTATGACATGCCACGCCAATCTGGGATACCTTTGCAAGAATGGTATCAAAGTCACAGTCTGCCGTTAAAGATTTCACATACTGGATATGACCACTGGTCTCACCCTTCATCCACAACGCCTTACGGCTGCGGCTGTAATAAGTCATCTTTCCGCTGGAAATGGTGGTATTGAACGCTTCTTCATTCATATAAGCTACCATAAGTACTTCATCGGTACGGTAATCCTGTACTACAACAGGTACCATTCCATCCGAATTCAGTTTGAAATCACTCCATTTTAATGCCGGAGCAAAATTGTCCATACGGATTCCGCTGGCTGCAAATTCTGTCTTTAATTTCATGATATCTGTCCTGGTATCATTAATAAATGCACCACAGATTCCTCTGACATTTTCACGGTTTAATACATCCACCAGTGCATCCTTGTCATAATTATCATACTGAACGACATATGGCAGATTTGTAATATTTTCTACTCCGTCCATCATGGATGGATCAAGAACAATCATTTCATGGAAATATTCATCCAGTTCATCTTTGTGTTTGAATAAGAAATCAATGTTCTTTACAGAAACTATCATACGGTCTTTTCCGAATCGTTTTGCACCTTCCTCCGCCAAAGACATGCTGACAGATTTGGCACCGTTTAAAACAACCTGTTTACATCCGGCATAGATAAATTTCTTAATGTCTTCCAGACGGTTGATATTTCCACCTGCATAAATCGGAATCTCTACAGTACGGAAAATATCTTTTACCGTATGAATATTTTTCTCATGCTCTTCATCACCGGTTGATAAGTCATAGATTAAAATCTTATCAATTCCACTGTCATTATAAAGCTTGGTAAGTTCTTTTAAATCTCCTGCAGAACTAAGGTCACTCGGGCTCTTTACTGCCTCTCCGTTTTTCAGATAAATGGTTGCTACTATATTCTTGTGTTTCATATGCTCACCTATAAACTGCCTTTCGTTGATAATATGTCGGTAATACGCGGGTCAATGATGGTTGCCTCATCCAATGCCTTTGCAAATGCCTTAAACATGGCTTCAATCATATGATGGTTATTTCCGCCTGTAATGACCTTAAGATGTAAATTCATTCCGGCGCTATAGGAAATGGCATAAAAGAATTCTTTTACCATTTCGGTATCCATATAACCTACGCGGTCTGTGGTAAATTCTGCATCAAAGGATAGATACGGTCTTCCGGATAAATCTACCGCACAAAGCACCAGTGTCTCATCCATTGGCAGCATACAGCTTCCAAAACGTTTGATACCCTTTTTGTCACCGACTGCTTTTTTAATGGCATTGCCAAGGACGATTCCGGTATCTTCAATGGTATGATGACAGTCCACCACCAGATCTCCGGTCACTTTGACATTTAAATCAAATAATCCATGTCTTGCAAAGCCATCTAACATATGGTCGAAAAATCCAATTCCGGTATCTACCTTTGCATCCCCTCTGCCGTCCAAATCAAAGGAAAGGTAAATATCTGTTTTCTTTTGTTTTTCTTGTATATTCTGCAATACGTCTTTGTTCCATGAAACAAACCTCCGTTTAGTTTTCGTCTTCAAATCTTACTTTCATGGAATTCGCATGTGCTGTCAGCTGTTCGCACTCTGCAAACTGGGCAATATCTTTATATACTTCCTCTAATGCTTCCCTGGAATAGGAAATAATGCTGGATTTCTTAATGAAATCATCTACAGACAATGCAGAGAAGAATTTTGCGGTTCCATTTGTTGGAAGTACGTGGTTTGGTCCTGCAAAATAATCTCCAAGCGGTTCACTGCTGTATTCACCGATGAAAATTGCTCCGGCATTTCTTACCTTGGTCATAACTTCAAACGGATTCTTTGTTACAATTTCCATATGTTCGGATGCAATCGCATTTACGGTATCAATTGCTTCTTCCATATTATCTGCCACAAGAATATATCCGTAATTGTCCAGGGACTTCTGGATGATCTCTTTTCTGGAAAGCTGTGCAGTAAATTTTGCTGCTTCCTCAGAAACACGCTCTGCCAGTTCACGGCTTGTGGTAATCAAAATTGCGGAAGCCATTTCATCATGCTCTGCCTGGGATAAAAGGTCGGCTGCAACATATCTTGGATTGGCTGTTTCATCTGCTAATACTAAAATCTCACTTGGTCCGGCGATGGAGTCTATGCTGACATAACCGAATACGGCTTTTTTTCGCTAAAGCTACATAAATATTTCCAGGTACCAACAATTTTATCTACTTTTGGAATGCTTTCGGTACCAAAGGCGAGAGCTGCAATTGCCTGTGCTCCACCGACTTTATAGATGCGGTCTGCACCGGCTTCTCTTGCTGCAACCAGGGTAGAAGGATTTACCTTACCATCTTTTCCAGGCGGTGTTGTCATAATAATTTCATCAACTCCGGCAACCTTGGCCGGAAGAACATTCATCAGTACGGAAGAAGGATAAACGGCTTTTCCACCCGGTACATAAACACCGACACGGGCTAATGCGGTTACCTTCTGACCTAAGATAATACCTTTATCCTGGCTGTCAAACCAGCTGTTCTGACGCTGTTTTTCATGATAGGTACGGATATTTACAAGAGATTTCCGGATGACTTCAAGGAGCTTCGGATCTACTGCATCATAAGCCTCCTTAATCTCTTCTTCTGTTACTAAAATATTATCTTTATGAATCGTTGCGCCATCAAATCTCGCTGTATAGTCAAATAATGCAGCATCTCTGTCGGCACGTACCGTTTCAATGATTTCCTGTACGCTGGCTTCAAATTTGCCGTAGCTGTTGGGGCTTCTCTTTAAAAGATTCTCTAATATATTACCCTTTGTCTCTTCTGTCAACTCTAAAATACGCATGTTTATGCCTCCTTTAATACCGATTTTAAATCTGTAATTAATTTCGTAATCCGCTCATGTTCCATTTTCATACTAACCTGATTTACGACCATCCGGGCAGAAAGCGGACAAACTTCTTCTAATACTTCAAGTCCGTTTTCACGCAAGGTCGTGCCTGTCTCTACTATATCACAGATTACCTCTGATAGTCCAACGATCGGCGCAAGTTCGATGGAACCGTTTAATTTGATAATTTCTACAGTCTGATGTTTCTTATTATAAAAATAGTCTTTTGCAATGCGCGGATATTTGGTTGCCACACGGATCAGTTCGTGATGCTGTAATAATTCTTTGGATTCTTTTGGACCGCAGATACACATTCTGCATTTTCCAAAGCCCAAATCCAATACTTCATAAATATTTCTTGCTTCCTCTAAAATTGTATCCTTTCCCACAATACCGATATCTGCCGCACCATACTCTACATATGTAGGCACATCCGGTCCCTTGGCAAGGAAGAAACGAAGCTTTAATTCTTCATTGACAAAAATAAGTTTTCTGGTATCCTTGTCTTTCATTTCTTCACAGGTAATGCCGATTTTTTCAAAAGTCTCTAAGGTTTTATTTGCCAGTCTTCCCTTACCTAATGAAAAGGTTAAATATCTCATATCTTCCATTTCTATTCTCCATCCATAAATGTCAGTTCTGCAATCTGATTTCGCAATGCATATGCTTCATAATCTGCTTTTGATTTATCCATTGCCCAGGCAATCAGTTCCACATTGCAGTCCTTTGCCCTCAGTGCAATGGCTTTCTTTACTGCTTCCCTGCGGTATTCCGGTTTGTATACAATCAGCTGATTGTCATGTTTTACGGTAATCTCAATTTTCTGTCTTGAAATTGCTGCCATTAACTGGTCTACTACAATCGCAAATCCAATGGAAGCTGCATCTTTTCCAAAATAAGTAAGAAGCTTGTCATAACGTGCCACCCTTTACAATCGGTTCACCGCTTCCATAAGTATAACCGGCAAAAATTACTCCGGTATAATAATGATAGCTGCTTAACATACCAAATTCATAGGTCACATATTTGTCTACGTCATATACTTTAAGCACCGCATCTAAGTCTTCCAATCTGCGTATTGCTTTATAAACCTTTGGATAATCAGCCGCATAGGTCTTTGCTTCTTCAAAGGAAGCTGCATTATCATAAATGGTTCCAAGCATTCCGAATAATTCTTTTTAAATTCTGATTCATGGAACAGTCGGAAATCTCTTCTTCCACGCCAAAGAAATTCTTATTAGCAATCAGTTCCCGGATAACTTCTTCCTGTTCTTCGGAAAGCCCTGCCGCTTCCATTAAGCCACGGAAGAATTCCACATGTCCCACACTAATCTGGAAATCCTTTAAACCACTGCTCTTTAATGCATCAATTGCCATAGCAATCATCTCTGCATCGCCATCTACGGTATCATCGCCGATTAACTCTGCACCAAGCTGGGTGGATTCCTTTAATCTTCCCTGATAGCTATGGTTATTGATAAAGGTATTTCCCATATAAGAAAGGCGGATTGGCATATCCTCATCCATAAAATATTGTGCGGCAGACCGTGCAATAGATGGTGTAATATCCGGTCTTAATACAAGGGTATTTCCTTCCCGGTCAAAAAATTTATATAATTCGCTGGATGGAATGGTTCCAACTTCTTTTCCAAATATATCGAAAAATTCAAAGGTTGGTGTCTGAATACTGTGGTATCCGTGTCGTTTTAAAGCCTTATGCAGCCGATCCTGCAGCTCTAATTTTTTTTTTCACACTCTTCATTATAAATATCCCGGACACCCTCTGGTGTATGTAACAATTGATTTTTCATATAAACCTCCAGTTTTTCTCAAAACACTTTAGCGTGCTACCATGCTACCACGGTGAATTGCTTTTCCTAGTATATATTACCTAGAAATAATTGTCAATCCCTTAGCTCCAAATCTTTTTTCAAGCCTTCCAGATAAGGAACCAGGATTCCTGACTTCTTTGGCAGGAAAAATTCCGGATTTAATTCTTCTAACCGGAAGCTCTTCCGTCCGCCATTCTGGGCTCTCTCCCAGAATTCATAAAGCTGTCGGAATGGCATATAGTAAAATTCATCCCGTTGGGTATAAAATATCAGAATAAAGGAAATACCCTGCTGATTTTCAAAATCCTGCATAAACTGAATCTGGTGAGCATGCACATTGGCAAGAGGAAACGTATCGGTGTGACATTCCTTGGCATCAAAGCAGACCGGAATTCCCTGTACAGCTCCAATATAATCCACGGTACTTTTCTGTTCAAAATAGGCAAGTGTGATATGTCTGGTTTCTTTATCAATATTAATAGGAGTAATCGGTGTCGGAATTTTCTGTATCATTGCTAAATTATGCTCTGCATATTTTTCATTGGTCCGGTTGATAAATTCCTCTAACGTAGAACCTCTTAATCCTCTGGAATTCCAAGTTGGCATCAGAGTATACTTCCTTTCTTTTCTTCCGGCAGTGTGTAATAAATTTTATGTTCTTTGAGAATCCTTATTTTCTGATTCTTTACTTCTAATATATTTACACTGCAGTTTGGCTGGTGGCTGTTCCAGAAATCCTTGATTTCAAGTCCTTTTATGTATGCAAGAAATGCCCGGATGATTCCACCATGACAGCAGATGAGCACACGCTTCATTTTTCCTTCCAATGGAAGAATTTCATGCTTTAAAAAGTCTTCCACCCGGGCAAGTAACGCTTCGTAGCTTTCGCCCTTTTCCGTGGCACGATACTGTTCCGGCGCATGAAATAAAGCATCAATATTTTTAAGGACCGGATTCCAGCTGAGATCAGCAAGCTTCTGTCCTTCCCCTTCTCCGAAGTTCATTTCACGGATACGTTCATCATAGGAAATCGGGGTGTCCGTTCCTCGCAGAATAATCTCTGCCGTCTGTCTGGCACGAATTAACGGACTGCAATAACAGTAGTCAAAAGTCAGTCCTTCTTTTTTTGAATCCCTCTTTGGTCTTTTCGGCTAATTCCAGTCCGAATTCATTTAATGGAATGTCAAGTGTTCCCTGTATCAGTCCTTTTTTATTGTAATCGGTTTCTCCATGCCGCATCAGATATACTTTCATCTTGCTTATTCATCCTTCCTGTAACATCCGTAGTCTTTTGTTAAAAACAATTACTGCTCTATGGCATTCTGATTTGCATAACAAATAGCCTTATCAAAATCATCCGGTGGAGCTGCTTCTACACATCTGCCATCTGCAAATATCATCCGGTAAGCATGTAAAAGCTGATGTTTTACGCCGGTGCGTTCCCGGTAAAAATGATTGATTTTTTCATTACCATATTTACTGTCTCCGATAATCGGATGACCAATGGATGCTAAATGGGCACGGATCTGATGGCTGCGTCCGGTAATCAGATGCACCTGCAGCAGTGTGACATCCTGATATACTTCCAGTGGCTCATACTCGGTCTCAATACAGAGTGCATCCGCTGTTTTTTCCTTTGAAATAAATACCCGATTCTGCCTTTCATCCTTCATAAGATAACCCTTTAAATGCTGCGGTACTGTAATGCATCCGGCTACCAGGCAGAGATAATATTTCTTTACGGTTCTTTTTTTCAATGTCTCGGATAAATCCTGCAATCCCTTTAACGTCTTTCCGGCTGTCAGAAGTCCTGAAGTATTGCGGTCAAGACGGTTGCAGACGGACTACCGGAAGGTCCGCAAATCCGTTTCCTTAAGAGCTCTGCTTTGAAGAAGATATCCGATAATATATTCGTTGGCAGAAATATCGGATGGCTGTGCCTTCTGTGACAGCATTCCTGCAGGTTTATTGATGATTAAAATATCTTCATCTTCATAAACGATATCCAATGCTGTGGTTGGAAAACTTTCTTTTACCTCTGCTCCTGCAAACTTATCATAAGTTTCATCTGCTAAAAACAGCTTTACCTCATCTCTGGCATTCAGTTTTTCGGATCCATCTGCCTTTTTTCCATTTAATACAATATTCTTCTTCCGTAGCATTTTATAGACAAAGCTTGACGGTGCTTCTTTTAAAAGCTTTTTTAAATATTTATCAAATCGTTGTCCTGCTTCATTTTCTTTAATGATAAATGTTTTCATAACATATCCTTACTATTTCTTTTTATGAACGGTTCGAATCGTATGCTTCTTCTTCGTATTCTGACTGGAAGTCTTTCCCGAATATTTTTCTGTATTTCTGGAATTTCCAGTTTTATACTTTGTCTGATTTTGATTCAGTGTCCGCTTCGTCTTTTTCTTATCCGAAAATGCTTCTTCTTTGGCAAGCTTTCTTGGACGGATGAGGCAATGGGCATCAAAGCCGATTAAATCCGTCCGGTTCGTCTTAACCAACGCTTCATGCACCAAATCATAATTTTCCGGATTACGATACTGTATCAGTGCACGCTGCATGGCTTTCTCATGCGGATTGGTTGCTACATAGACCGGCTCCATGGTCCGCGGATCATATCCCGTATAGTACATACAGGTCGATATGGTGGATGGGGTCGGATAGAAATCCTGTACCTGCTGAGGCATATAACCTAAATCTCTTAAATACTCAGCCAAATCTACTGCCTCCTGCAGGGTCGAACCAGGATGGGAGGACATCAGATATGGTACCAGATACTGTTTTAATCCTAACCGTTCATTCATATCATGATACTTGCGGACAAATTCATTATAAACGGAAACCGGAGGTTTTCCCATTTTCTGTAATACCGGGTCTGAAATATGCTCCGGTGCCACCTTTAGCTGTCCGCTGACATGATATTTACAAAGTTCTTCCAGAAAATTATTTTTCGTATCACATAAAAGATAGTCAAATCGGATACCGGAACGGACAAATACTTTTTCACGCCTTTGATATTCCGTAATTTACGAAGAAGACTGATATAATCACTATGGTCAGCAACAAGATTTTTACATGGTGTCGGGAACAGACATTGCCGGTTCTTGCAAACTCCCTTTGTGAGCTGCTTCGTACATGCCGGTGCCCTGAACTTAGCAGTCGGACCACCTACATCATGAATATATCCTTTAAAATCCTTATCCTGTGTCATCTTCTTTGCTTCTGCAAGAATGGATTCATGACTTCTGGTCTGAATAATTCTACCCTGATGAAAAGTTAAAGCACAAAAACTGCAGCCACCAAAGCAGCCACGGTTACTGACCAGTGAAAATTTTACTTCTTCAATAGCCGGTACACCACCATCCTTTTCATAGATTGGATGATAGGTTCTCATATATGGCAGTGCGTAGATATCATCCATTTCCATCTGGGTCAATGGCTTTGCCGGAGGGTTCTGTACGACAAACATTTTCTCATCATAGGTTTCATAAATTCTTCTTGCCGTAAAAGGGTCTGTATTCTGATACTGCAGGTAAAAACTCTTGGCATACGCTGTCTTGTCCTCTTTGATTTTATTAAAAGACGGCAATTCGAAGGCATCATAAATATCTTCTTTATTTCTGGTCTTAAAAACAGTTCCATCGATATAAGTAATATCCTTTACTGCAAGACCGGAAGCTAATGCATCTGCAATTTCAACAATGCTGTGCTCGCCCATTCCATAAGAAATCAAATCAGCACCGGAGTCCAAAAGAATGGAACGTTTTACCTTATTAGACCAGTAATCATAATGCCCCAGTCTTCTGAGGCTTGCTTCAATACCACCGATAATGATTGGATTATGTTTATAGGTCTGACGGATCAGATTGCAGTAACTTACCACTGCATAATCCGGGCGTTTTCCCATAACGCCACCCGGTGTAAATGCATCATGGGCACGTCTCTTTTTCGATACGGAATAATGGTTTACCATGGAATCCATATTACCTCCGGAAACCAAAAAGCCAAGCCGTGGCTCTCCCAATATGGTTACGCTTTCCTTGTCACGGTAATCCGGCTGTGCAATGATACCCACGGTATAACCATGTGCCTTCAATATTCTGCTGATAATAGCATGTCCAAAGGAAGGATGGTCTACATATGCATCTCCGCATACAGAAACGAAATCCAGCTGCTTTATCCCTGCTTCTTCCATGTCTTTTCTTGAAATTGGTAAAAAACCGTTCTGCATCCTCTTATCCTTCCTTTAATGCCTGTAATTCTGACTCCGTCAATGGGCGATACGCTCCTGTTGCCAGAGTTTCATCCAGCTTTAAGCTTCCCATGGAAAGCCGTTTTAAATAAATAACTTTTTTTTTCCTGTTTTTTCAAACATCCGCTTAATCTGATGATATTTTCCTTCGGTAATAGTAACTTCAATTTCTGATTCTGAATCACTTTTTAAAATCACAAGTTCAGCAGGCTTTGTGAGGTTTTTCTCTCCGATATCAAGACCCTTCCGAAAAGCCGCAACATCTTCAGCAGTCACTTTTCCTTCTATTCTGGCATAATAAGTTTTTGCCACATGTTTCTTCGGAGATAAAAGCTCATGAGCCAACGCACCGTCATTGGTGATAAGGAGCAGTCCTTCCGTATCCTTATCCAGTCTGCCTACCGGAAACAAATCTTTTCTTACAGCATCTTCTATGAAAGAAACTACAGTCGGAAAATGCTTATCTTCCGTGGCACTGACACAGCCGGCAGGCTTATTTAGCATATAATATTCCCACTGGGAATAATTAACCTTTTCACCTTCGAGGTTAACAATATCCTTTTCCGGTGAAATCTTATATTCCGGACGTTTGATGATTTCTCCATTTACGGTAACACGTCCCTTGGAAATATATGTTTTCACCTGACTCCTGCTTCCCTTGCCCATTTCTGTTAAAAATTTATCTAATCTCAAATCTTTCATTCTGATACGTTCCTTTACTACTCTGATTTGGCAGACACCGAGATAACTCCAGAAGCTCGCCAAGCGTGTTTCTCATCGTTCAAATTCTAATTTAAATCTTAATATTGATAATGTAATATTTTCTTCTCCTGATAGAGATATTGCAGGATGGAATAGGAATTTACACTAAACTCCCGTTTATTTTCATCATTTAAATAAATTCCAAAATGAAGATGCACATCAAAATTACCTGCGGTTCCTTCTGTCTTAGAATATCCGGTATCTCCCATAAATGCAATCAGCTCTCCGGCATGAACCTCGTCTCCGATGGAAAGTCCCTCTGCATAATCCGACAGATGTGCATAGTAGAAATATGCTCCATGAGGACTCCGGATTCCGATACGGTAACCCCCAAGTTCCAGCCAGCCCATCTGCTCTATGGTTCCATCACTGACACTGATTACCGGGTAATTCCCCCGCTCATTGATATCTGCCATAATATCACAGCCTTCATGTCCTCTGTCTCCGCCATAAGTGCGGCTCTGCATCCAGGTATCTCCAAAAGTCACTTTTTCTCTTCGTCCCAGATGGTATCCGGAACCGGAAAATAGACAATGTCAGACCAGATACTTTCTAAATAGGCTTCCTGCTTTTCAATTTCTTTTTTATGAAAATGCAGCAATCTTTTGTATACATCTTTCAGCTCGTTTTTTCTGTTAAATCTGAAGCATAATATGCCAGAAGATATCGGGTAAATGTCATATCGTCCTGAGTCTTATCTTCTTCAGACTCATATTCCCTGAATTTTAACACCGTTTCCGGAGAGACTTCCTGATTCCGAAGTTTCTGAAAGAACTCCTGTTGTTCAAATGCTATATAAAAGGCTGCCCGCTTTTGAATCTGCTGTAACAGGCTGCAGTCTATGACAACCAGCAAAAAAAAGAGAATAATGACACAAATTTTCTTCTTCATAATAATTCGCATAAAAGTTATTTTATACAATATATTGAACTATGAAAAAACTATTTCTCTTCTGATTCTTTTTTGTGCTTAATATTATTATTTTTGCATCCAATGCTTACGGTATCTGCAGCAGCAAATGGTACTTAATGCTCTGGTACCAGAATATTCTGCCTGCATTGCTTCCTTTTGCCATTCTATCCAATATTCTGATTTCATCCGGAGTTTTTTATCATATTTCAGGAATCCTCTATCCATTCATCCATCTCCTGATTCCCTGCAGCAGAAATGCCTGTTTTCCACTTCTGTCAGGATTTCTATTTGGTTTTCCTATGGGAAGCCGTATCTGTGCCCAGATGTTAGAGGAAAATCAATTATCAAAGGAAGAAGCAACCATTCTCTTCGCAATCTGTAACAATATCAGTCCTATGTTTATTGCAAGCTACATTGTTCATGACACGCTTCGGCAGGACAGTCTTTTATTGCCAACATTTGGGATTCTCTATCTGCCGCCACTGATTCTCTGCCGCATTCTTTATGCCTTTCAACGAAAAAAGTCTAACGCAAAAAGAAACGGCACCACGATTAAAATTAAACTTTTCAATCATAGATGCCGGTATCATGAACGGTTTTGAAATTCTTTGTAAACTCGGTGGATATATCATGCTCTTTTCTATTCTGTTAGAACAGATTACCTTTTATGTGCCACAAAAGCTCTTACAATTACCACTTTGTATTTCATTAGAAGTTACGAATGGAATCCGGCAGATTTCGAAGAAGCTCTCTCTCCACAACTTGGTTATGCCTTAATTTTAAGTCTTACCTCTTTTGGCGGATTATGCGGCTTCGCCCAGACCTATTCCATGGTTGCAAGCCAGAAGCTTTCCATGAAATATTATCTGCTGGTCCGAATCAGTCTTGCATTCTGTGCTTTCCTTCTGGGGTACATGATATATCCGGCAGGATAAATATATATTACTCTTCCGGAATCTCATTTGCCGGTGCTTCCTGTGTGGCAGGCTCTGCTGCTGTTGTTTCCTGTTTTGCCTGTCCGGAAGAAGCATCTTCTTCCTCTGGAAGCAGTTCATTCCGGTTTGCCGTCACAACATCCAGACAACCCTGAAGGGTATGAATCAGATTATCATATCTTGCCTGTGAACCTTCAATGGCATGGCTTAAAATTTCTTCAATATTCTTAAGACTGCTGTCCGTATACTGCATGGCACCCATACGGATATTATTGGCGTCATTTGTTGCATTGTCTAAGATTTCCTGAGCCTGTTTGGTTGCAATCATAACAACTTCATTTGCCTGGGCATAAGCCTGTTGCATAATCTGGTGTTCACTGACAAGCTCGCTGGTCTGTACCTGTGCCTGAGCAATGATGGCATCTGCTTTTGCCTGGGCATCTGCCAGAATAGCTTCTTTGTTGCTGATAATCTTCTGATAACGCTTGATTTCTTCTGGCGTTTTCATTTTTAATTCCGTCAGGAGTTCTTCTAACTCATCCTTATTAACAACAATTTTTGTACTGGATAATGGCTGATATTTGCAATTATCAATATATTCTTCGATTTCTTCTATGATTTGTTCCATTCTGCTACTCATCGTCCACACTCCTTATTTTTTGATATTATATTTATCATAAATCCGCTCTATAAACTGTGGTGGGACAAAATGCGAAATATCGCCACCATAAGAAGCATATTCCTTTACAATTGTAGAGCTGAGATAGGAATATTTTACATTCGTTGTAAGAAATACCGTATCTATCTTTGGATTTACACGATGGTTCGACTGTGCAATCTGAAGTTCATATTCAAAGTCCGTTACCGCACGCAATCCTCTGACGATAATAGTTGCATCAATTTTTTCCATAAAGTCAACTAAAAGACCATCAAAAGAAGCAACGGTTACATTCGGCATATCTTTTGTTATCTCTTTTAACATACTAACACGTTCATCTAAAGAAAACAACGAGTTTTTTTGCACTGTTATTTAAAACTCCCACAACCAGCTCGTCCACTATTTTCGAAGCACGTTCAATCATGTCAACATGACCATTTGTGACCGGGTCAAAGCTGCCCGGATAGATTGCTTTTTTCATCATAGGTTATTCCTTTCTGGATATAAAGGCACGTAAATTTGTCTTATATTTTTTGCATTTATCAAGTGTAAAACCAAGCTCCTCAAGATACTCAAAACCAGTCTTTAGGGACGCTTCTACAATAATTACCGTATCTTCATCTACCAGGGTCGATTTAGAAAGCAGCATCAGCACATCCTTTTCCAGTTCCTGATTGTAAGGCGGATCCATGAAAATAATCTGGAATGTCCCTTTTCCTTCCAGACTCCGGATAGCTGCCATAACATCCATCTGCATTAAACGACACTGGTCATTAAATTGGGTAAAGTTAATATTATCCTGTATACATGCTGCTGCTTTTTTTTCCCACTTTCCACAAAAACAGCTTCTTTCGCTCCACGACTGACAGCTTCCAATCCAATCTGTCCGCTTCCTGCAAACAAATCTAAGAGCCGGCAGTCTGCAATCTCGTATTGCAGCATATTAAAAAGTGTTTCTTTGATACGGTCTGTTGTTGGTCTTGTGTCCATGCCCTCGATCGTTTTCAATGGCAGGCTTCTTCCTTTTCCGGCTATTATTCTCATTAAAATCCCTCTTTTATCAGTAAATCATCCAGTTCCTGCAATGCCGTCTCCACCGCATGCATACGCACTTCACTACGGTCTCCGGGAAATACATAACGTATAACTTTCACAAAATCATTTATTTTATAACCAATGTATACCAGTCCTACCGGGAACTTTTCACTTCCACCGCCGGGACCTGCAATACCGGTTACTGAGATTCCGACATTCGTACCTGCAACTTTTGTTACGCCACGAACCATTTCTTCTGCTACTTCTTTACTTACTGCAGTGTGTTTCTGCAAGGTCTCTTCCGATACACCTAGTACTTTATGCTTTACCGCATCCGAGTAAGTGATATAAGATTCCTCCAGCACATCCGAAGCCCCCGGCACATTAATCAAAGTTGCAGCTACAAGTCCTCCGGTACAGGATTCTGCGGCAGCAATGGATAAATGATTCTCCGCCAGCCGTTTTACAATTTTATCTTCCAGGTTTTCCTGTCTTTTTTCCATGGGAATCCTCTTTATTTCTGTTCTTTTAAAACAGCTCTGTTTTTCCAGAGATAATCAATTAGAGATACAACCGTTAATACCAGTGCAATATAAGTAAGTACGGTTCCTAATAACTGGAAGTAACAGTTATCAAAATTAAGAATCAATACAATGACCATAAGCATCTGGAATGTAGTCTTAAATTTGCCCCAGTAGCTGGCTGCAATGACAACGCCGTTATCAGCTGCTACCAGACGGAAACCACTGATGATAAACTCACGGCTGATAATTACGATTACAATCCAGGCTGCAAGCTGTCCGGTTTCAATCAGGCAGATCATTGCGGCACATACCAGCAGTTTATCCGCAAGCGGGTCCATAAATTTGCCGAAATCTGTCACAAGATTATACTTTCTTGCAATCTTCCCATCCAAAAGGTCTGTAAGACTTGCTACAATAAAGATTGCTACAGCAATATAATTTGCATAACCCGGACAAATCGGTGCCAACATAAACACTACAAAAAACGGAATCAAAATCACTCTGAAAATTGTTAATTTGTTTGGTAAATTCATGCTAATTCTCCTATCAAATCATATTCATAAGCTCCGGTTACTTTTACTTTAGCAAAGTCTCCGGTCATTAAGGTTTCCTCTGTATTTACAAAAATATATCCGTCAATAGATGGCGCATCACGGTAGGTTCTTCCTACATAAGCATTCTCATCTGCAACTTTTCCTTCAATAAAAGCATAAAGTTCACGGTCAACCATATCTTCATTTTTCTCAAAAATAATTTCTTCCTGAAGCTCCATGACTTCCTGTTGCCACAGCTTCTTCGTCTCTTCCGGAATCTGATTTTCCATCTCAGCTGCTTTCGTTCCTTCTTCCGGAGAATAGGTAAATGCGCCCAGACGGTCAAATTTCATTTTCTGTACGAATTCCAACAGCTCTTTATGCTGCTCTTCTGTCTCTCCCGGGAAGCCACAGATTAAAGTGGTCCGGAGCGTAATATCCGGAATTTCTTTCCGCAGATGATGAATAATACGAACCAGGTCATCTTATTGGTCTTTCTTCCCATTCTCTTTAATACATCTGAATTTGCATGCTGAATCGGAATATCCAGATAATGGCAGACTTTATCATTTCGTTTGATTGCTTCAATCAGTTCATCATCAATTTCTTCCGGATAACAGTAAAGAATACGAATCCAGTACAATCCCGGAATCTTGTTTAATTCATCTAAAAGCCGGTGCAGGGATTTTTTTTTTTTTCCATAGAGGTCAATTCCGTAAAGAGTGGTCTCCTGGGCTACCAGAATCAGTTCCTTTACACCGCCCTCTACCAGTTCTCTGGCTGTTGCTACCAGTTCTTCTATCGGAATACTGCGGTAGTTACCTCTTATATATGGAATGATACAGTAAGTACAGCGTTTATTACAGCCCTCTGCGATCTTTAAATGGGCATAATGTCCACCGGTGGTAACACATCGTTTGGTATGCAAGGTCGGAAGTCCTTCCAGTGAATTTAAATTGGTATAATGTTTTCCTGCCATAACTTCTTTCACAGCAGAAACAATATTATCATAGGAATTGGTTCCAAGAATTGCATCTACTTCCGGTATTTCTTCCTCAATCTCACCCGGTAACGCTGGGCAAGGCACCCGGTTACAATCAATGCCTTTGCATGTCCGGTTTTCTTATATTCTGCCATTTCAAGTATTGTGTTAATACTCTCTTCTTTGGCATCATTGATAAAACAACAGGTATTAATTACTATCACATCTGCCTGCGTTTCATCATCAATAATGGTATATCCGGCATCACGGATCATACCAAGCATATATTCTGAATCTACCAGGTTCTTATCACACCCCAGTGATACAAAGAAAATATTCATTCATTCCTCCGTAACAGGAAAGAGTCCTGTATATATTTTTCTCTTACATGACGAAAGGGTTACCAAACCATGTTGGCAACCCCGCTATGCTACTCGTTATCTTCTGAAACAGCATCTTCTCCCATGATTTTTACCTTTCCGGTATAAAGCTCTTCTACTGCGATAGAAGCGGTTTCTTTCCTTTGGCATTTTCAACCAATGGTTCATCTCCACCGATAATCTGGCTTGCTCTCTTTGCAGTAGCAATTACAATAGAATATCTGCTGTTTACGACCGGTTCTTCTCCGATTTCAACGTCATTATTTACGACCTTCATTAACTCAACATAAGATGGATGTATCATAATTTATTCTCCTTTCGAAAAGCACTTCAGCTCTTCTCTGATTTTATTGATGAAATTTATATTACGTGATGCACAACTATGCTCGTTCTCAATGATGCTATGGATATTCTCCACACATGCATGGACGGTATCGTTCACCACAATGTAATCATACTGATTCATAAACTCTGCTTCCTGGGATGCTCTGCTTAATCTTGCATTGATGGTTGCCATATCTTCAGTTCCACGATTCACCAGGCGGTTCTTTAACTCATCCGCATCCGGTGGTGTTACAAAGATTAAGATAGTGTCTGGGAAACGTTTCTTTACGTCAAGTGCTCCCTGAATCTCTATCTCAAGAATTACATCTTTTCCCGTCTCTAACTGTTCATCTACATAGGCTTTTGGTGTACCATAATAATTTCCTACATAACAGGCATGCTCAATTAACGCATTGTCCGCTATCATCTGTTCAAATTCTTCTTTGGTACGAAAGAAATAATCAACACCATCCACTTCTCCGGGTCTCGGATTTCTCGTGGTAGCCGAAACAGATAATGCATACGTATCCTTGTACTCCGCCATCAGAGCTTTCATCACAGTGCCTTTGCCGGCACCGGAGAAACCGGATACTACGGTTAATATACCTTTTCTTTTCATTTGCTATTCCTCACTCAGTTTATTTCCACTAATCTCGTTAAATCTGCCAGTCAGTGTATCCGGCTGTAATGCAGAAAGAACAATATATCCGGCATTTGTAATAATCACTGCACGGGTACGTCTTCCCTGGGTTGCATCCACCACGCACTCTTCTTCTTTGGCTTTCTGAATCATGCGCTTGGCAGGTGCAGAATCCGGCTGAATCACAGCAACAATCTTATCTGTATTTACTACATTTCCAAATCCAATATTCATAAGTGCTGCCATTTTTCACCATTCCATTCTTACTACAGGGTTTACGGAAATCATTTATTCAATATTCTGAATCTGTTCCCTGACTTTTTCGATATCCGTTTTCAGGTTAATCCCGGTATCTGAGATCGCCAGATCACTTGCCTTGGAAAGAATCGTATTTGCTTCCCGGTTCATCTCCTGGGCAATAAAGTCAAGCTTCCTTCCAACGGTTCCACCGCCTGTTAAGGCAGCTTTCATCGCTTCGATATGGCTCTTTAAGCGGACAGTCTCTTCATCCACACATATTTTATCAGCAAATATTGTAACCTCCGTTGCAATTCTTGCATCATCCATCTGCTTATCTTCTAAGATTTCTTTTACCTTGGTTTCTAATCGCTCACGGTATTCTTTCATAACGATTGGAGAACGATCCTCAATAAAATCCACATAACCAATCATTTCATCTAATTTATTCAGAAGGTCTGTTTTTAAATTCTCGCCTTCTTTTTCTCTGGTTTCAACAAATGCCTCACATGCATTACGCAATGTCTTCTCAAGAAGTGCCCAAAGTTCTTCTTCGTCATTATCCTGTTCTTCCATTATAAAAACATCCTGATAACGTGACAATGTGCTGACACGGATATCATTTTCCAGCTGGAAATGCTCTGCCATCTGCTGTAAATATTTTAAATATTCGCCAGCAAGTTCTTCGTTGTATTTCAGCGAGAAGTTGGCTTCGTTAAAATCTTCACAGGTAATGAAGATATCTACTTTTCCACGCTGTATGTATTCTTTGATTAAATTACGCACGGCACTTTCAAAGAAACTTAATTTTTTAGGAAGCTTAACATTTACATCCAGATAGCGGTGATTTACTGATTTAATCTCTACCGTTATCTTACGGTTGTCTTCCTCTATCTCACACCTGCCGAAGCCGGTCATACTTTTTTAATCATAGCTGCCTCCTAATGCATAGATATATGTATTATAGTAGAATTTTCTTTATTAGTCAAATTCAAAATGCCGTATTTATTGAAATTTTAGAAAGATTTCTTTATAATAAAATCCTGTAAAAAGAATCTATTCTTTCCAAAGGAGGTCATATTATATGGCACTAGACGGAATTACCGTAGCTGCACTTACTGCAGAATTAAATCAGACAATTTTAAATGGACGAATCAGCAAAATAGCCCAGCCTGAGGCGGACGAGCTGCTGCTTACCATAAAGGCACCATCCGGCCAGTACCGGCTTTCTTTAAGTGCCAGTGCTTCCCTGCCTTATCTCTATCTTACAGTTCAGAATAAAGTCAGTCCCATGACTGCACCGAATTTCTGCATGGTATTACGAAAACATATTGCCAACGGCCGGATTATTGCCATCAGTCAGCCCGGATTAGAACGAATCATCCGGATTACGGTCGAGCATTTGGATGAAATGGGCGACCTTAAAAAAAAACCTGATTATAGAATTAATGGGGAAATACAGCAATATTATTTTCTGTGATGAAAACGAACGCATCATTGACAGCATCAAACGGGTTCCATCCCAGATGAGTTCCGTCCGTGAAGTTCTGCCGGGAAGAGAATATTTTATCCCGGAGACCCAGGACAAGCGGAATCCCCTTGACTGTTCCTATGAACAGTTTTGTGAAAAGGCGGCTTCTCTTCCACTGCCACTTGCCAAAGCACTTACTTCTGCTTTTACCGGAATCAGTGGACAGGTTGCAGCAGAAATCTGTTACCGTGCTTCTTTAGATGCAGATACACCGATTAACACCTTAGAAGAAGACGCACTGCTGCACCTTTATCATAATTTCAGCTGGCTGATGGAGGATGTCGGAAACGCCAACTTCAAGCCATGTATTCTTTATAAAGGAGAAGAACCGGCAGAATATGCTGCCATCTTACCAACCCGCTATGAACATACGGAAGGCTATCACATAGAACCGGCAGATTCTATTTCCGCCGTATTAGAACAATTTTATGCCAGCCGCAGCCTCTACACCCGTATGCGTCAGAAATCTGTGGATTTGCGTAAAATTGTATCCACTCACTTAGAGCGAAGCAGTAAAAAACTGGATTTACAGTTAAAACAGTTAAAAGATACGGAAAAACGTGATAAATTTAAAGTATACGGCGAATTATTAAATACCTACGGCTATCAGGTTACCGAAGGAGCCAAATCAGTAGAGGTGCCAAATTACTATACCGGTGAAATGCTTACCATTCCTCTGGATGAAACACTTTCTCCACTGGACAATGCAAAAAAATATTTTGCCCGGTACAATAAATTAAAGCGTACCTTTGAAGCATTAAATACCCAGACCGAAGAAACCAGGACAGAAATAGCACACTTACAGACCATTCAGGCTGCGCTTGCCATTGCAGAATCCGAAGATGACCTTGCCCAGATCCGGGACGAGCTGGAAACCTATGGCTATATCCGCCGAAAAATGAACGGTAAGAAAAACAGAAATCCAAAAGTAAACCATTCCATTATCGTTCCAGTGATGGCTTTGATATCTATGTTGGAAAAAATAATTTCCAGAATGACGAACTTACTTTCAAGGTTGCCAACGGAAATGACTGGTGGTTCCACGCCAAAGGAATGCCCGGCTCCCATGTTATTGTAAAAACCGAAGGCAGGGAGCTGCCGGATCAAACTTTCGAAGAGTGCCGGCAGACTGGCAGGCTACTATTCTTCCGGCCGTGATAACGAAAAAATTGAAATCGATTATTTACAGCGTAAAAATGTAAAGAAACCAAACAGTGCTGTTGCCGGTTATGTCATTTACTATACAAATTATTCCCTGACAATTCACCCGGACATTTCCGGCATCGAAAAAATTTCAGAATAATTTAGTCACACATTTTTACTTCTTCCATATTATGAAGTGTAAGATAAATTTTGGAGGATTTGAAAATGAGTGATTTAGCTGCTACTGGCTGCGGATGTGGATGTAACGAAGGAAATAACTGCTGTTCTTTAATCTGGATTATCCTGTTACTCTCCTGCTGTGGCAACAATGGATTTGGAGGATGTGGCAATGGATGCGGCAACGACAGCTGTATCTGGATTATTTTACTGTTGCTCTTCTGCGGCGGCTGTGGTGACAGCTTCGGATTTAACAACAACGGTTGTGGATGCTAATTCATCTGCAAAGCGGGTAAAATTCTCAACGAGGTCCCTTTTTTATTCTATAGGAAACGCCGTGTTACATTAAAGTGTTAAAGTTACGTTTCCTATAGAATTAAAAGCCCTCTGGGCAGGGTCGCACTGCGACGGAGAGGAATTATGTCGCTGAAATGACCCGCCGCAGGCGGAGAATCCTGCAAGCAGGATTCTTTCTTGTGTCATATCTTTGACCGCCTTTTTCCCGTGCGGTCCGCTTCTTCTTTTTCCGCTTCCTTTTTCTTCATACATTCTTCATCTATTTCATATACTTCATTTCCGTCAATGATTAATTTTCCCATGTTGATGCCAAATCCTTTCCTGTTTCTATAAAAAGGTTCTACATTTTATTATATGCGTCAAAGTTATATTTTCCGCTGTTCCATCATAATTTAAAAGAAAAAGGATTATTTTTATGGATTCTGAGTATAAACCAACCTTCTTTGACTCGCAGTTACAAAACCACCAGTTACAGATTATGAAAACCATGATTCCATATCTTTCCGCCGGTCAGCAGCGTCCCTTTGCGCTTCTCATCAAATATATGGAACTACAAAAAACAGCCCAGCTTTTTTTCCAATGACACCCTTACGATTCAGGAAGTCAGCAATCATTCTCCCCAGGAGCGGATGTTTCAGATGCTTACCGATATCAGCGAACAGTGTACATCCGGTGAGAAAGAGAATATTGAAAACTTTTTAAATATGTATCAGATGCTGTCTGCTTATGATACCCTGTTTTCCTGATTTCCTGTATCAGAAGTTATTTTTTACAAAATTACGGTTCATCACTTTATAATTTGTCATTTTTGTTCTATCATATCAGATTATCAGAACGGAGGATTTTATGAATTTAGACTTTTTAAAAGGCAATCCTGCCTTAAATGATATTTCACCGGAAAAGCTGCAGTTTCTTATGGATTTTGCTTCTAATAATGCTGATACAAAGGATGCTAAATCCATGGCTTCCACGGTCATGAATGCTGCCAACAATGCCAAGCAGAACGGTATGACATTTTCGAATACTGAAACAACTTTATTAATTGAATTATTAAAGCAGAATATGTCCGAAGCAGAACGTGTAAAAGCGGATAAAATGCTGCAGATGATGCAGATGTTACAGAAAAAGAAAAAATAGTCTCTTATAACACAAGCGAGGATATGCAAAATGCACATCCTCGTTTGCGAAATATTTATTATGATTTTATCATTGCTTATTTCATTACAATATTAATGATTTTACCCGGTACATAAATCTCTTTGATTACATTGCCGGTAAGCTTATCTGCAATTGCAGCTTTTCCTGCAGCAAGTGCATCCTCTTTGGAAGCATCTTTTGCAATGCTGACAACACCCTTTGTCTTGCCGTTAATCTGTACTGCAATTTCAACTTCATCATCTTCCATTGCATCTTTATCATACTCCTACCATCTTTCTGCAAATACGGAAGTATCATGACCAAGCTCGTTCCACAGTTCTTCTGCAATATGTGGTGCAAACGGAGCAAGAAGAAGCACATAAGTTTCAAGTGTCTTTTTATCTACGCCGCCCTTCTTGGAAAGGTCGATCAGTTTGTTATTGTATTCCATAAATCCTGAAATTACAGTATTTAAGCTGAAGCTTTCCAGTCTCTGGGTGATATCATATACCAGTTTATGACGAATCTTAACCAGTTCTTTGGTCTCAGCAACATCTGCATCCTTCTGGCTCATTACAAGATTCCAGAATCTGGTGATGAAACGGTATACACCATCGATTCCACGATCATCCCACTCAGAATCCAATTCCGGTGGTCCAACAAACAGCTCATATAATCTTAAGGAATCACAGCCGTAGTCACGAACCAGATCATCCGGTGAGACGACATTTCCTTTAGATTTACTCATTTTAATACCATTCTTACCGGTAATCATACCCTGATTAAACAGTTTGGTAAATGGCTCATCAAAGTCAATTACTCCGATATCATATAAGAATTTGGTATAGAAACGGGAATACAGAAGATGCAGTACTGCATGCTCTACTCCACCGATATACATATCAACCGGAAGATATTTATCTGCTTTCTCGCGGCTTACTAATTCATCTTTGTTCTTGTTATCTACATAACGTAAGAAATACCAGGAAGAACCTGCCCACTGAGGCATGGTATTGGTCTCACGTTTTGCAGGCTTACCACAGCAAGGACATGTGGTATTTACCCACTCCGTAATATCTGCCAACGGTGATTCTCCGGTAGCTGTCGGCTGATAAGATTCAACCTCCGGTAACAGTAATGGAAGCTCTTCTTCCGGAACCGGAACTGCTCCACAATCCGGACAATGTACGATTGGAATTGGCTCGCCCCAGTAACGCTGGCGGGAGAATACCCAGTCTCTTAATTTATAGTTGGTTGTCTTCTTACCAAAGCCCATCTTTTCAATCATTTCCGGAGCTTCTTTCTTAAGAACGGACGACTCCATTCCATTCCAGTCACCAGAATTAATCATAATACCTTTTGCTTCGGTATAAGCTTCGGTCATATTTTCAATTTCCTTACCATCTTTGGCAATAACCTGGATGATTGGAATATTGAATTTCTTTGCAAATTCAAAGTCACGGTCATCATGTGCAGGAACACACATAATTGCTCCGGTACCATAATCAGCTAATACATAATCAGAAAGCCAGATTGGAACCTTTGCGCCGTTCAGCGGATTAATCGCATAAGAACCGGTAAATACACCCGTCTTTTCTTTATCCTGCAAACGATCTACAGAAGATTTCAGGGATGACTGATAGATATAATCCTCTACTGCAGCTCTTGTCTCATCGGTTGCAAGCTCTTTTTGCCAAAGCATGCTCCGGTGCAAGTACCATGAAGGTTGCTCCGTGAAGAGTATCCGGTCTTGTGGTATAAACAGTAATCTCTTTATCGCTTCCATCCACCTTAAAGTTGACTTCTGCTCCATTACTCTTACCAATCCAGTCAGTCTGCATTTTCTTAACCTTTTCCAGTACCAGTCAAGTTTATCAAGGTCTGCAAGAAGACGGTCAGCATATTTGGTAATCTTAAGCATCCACTGTCTTAAGTTCTTCTTGGTAACATCAGCACCACAACGCTCACAGTTACCATTTACAACTTCTTCATTGGCAAGACCAGTCTTACAGGATGGACACCAGTTAATTGGCATCTCTTTCTCATAATCAAGTCCAGCTTGAAACATTTTTACAAAAATCCACTGTGTCCATTTGTAGAATTCAGGATCGGTGGTATTTACTTCCATATCCCAGTCATAGATTGCAGCAATTTCCTGAATCTGACGCTTGATATTCTTGATGTTCTCAGCGGTGGATTTTGCCGGATGAACACCCATCTTGATTGCGTAGTTCTCTGCCGGAAGGCCGAATGCGTCCCACCCCATCGGGTGGATGACATAATATCCATGCATAAGCTTATAGCGGCTCCATACATCAGATATTACATAGCCTCTCCAGTGACCTACATGGAGTCCGTTTCCGGATGGGTATGGAAACATATCCAGACAATAGTATTTCGGCTTCTTGCCATCATTTACGTTAATTGGCTTATCTTCCCAGACTTTACGCCATTTCTGCTCTACCGCTCTGTGATTATACGGTACTGTTGTTTGTGACATCTTCAATTCCTCCTAATTTAAACAGCTTTCGTCCATAAAATAAGGACATGCTGATAGAATGCCTTTTAGAGACTTATACTCATAAAATTCTATCACATGCCCTCAATTTGTCAAGGGAAAATGGTATTTGTATCAATTGTAAGAATCCGGTCTATCGGACAAATGCTCTTCCCTTTTCCGTCTGTGCCTTCAAAATATTTCGAGCTTGCCGATTCAAACAGCACATAGATATTGCCGTCTGCATAATTAATTTCTTCGGAACATGGTGGCATTTCTACCTTAAGTTCCGGTGTCCGCGGCTTTGTATCCATTACATCTACATTCTGGTAAATCTTTAAATAGGATGAATTGCTTCTTCCATAGGATGTGCTTAAATACACTCTGTCCTGTTCATCAAAAGCAATTCCCTGCACCTTTTCCGGTATCTGGTAGCGCTGCTGTTCCATCAGTTCTCCATCCTGATATTTATAAGAAATCATAATGGATTTGAATAAGGCATTGTGTGTTGCTACCCAGAGAATTCCATCATGCCAGGTAATGCAGGATGGCATATTCGCTACACGGTATTCTTCAAACATTCCGGTGGCATCCACAAAAATCTTCGGTTTAGACTCTGCAATCTTTTTTATATAACTGTAACTAAGCCGCTCCAAAGACCTCGTATCCGAATGGCAGATCCAGACATTTCTTCCATCGTAGGTAAGTCCTCCAAGATGGCTGTTCTTTTTCATGCCAAGAGTAACCATATATTCTCCGGTCTCTTTGTCAAAGATATAAAGGGCTCCAAGGCTTTCCGAATCATCCGTATTATACGCTGTAATCATATAATAATCTTCGGTAATACAGATACCCTGCGGACACTGGTTGTCCGTGGATGTCATATTCTGTGCATAATCCTGTTCCCTGGTGGATGGCATTCCCGGAATATTTACATCATAGGCAAAGCTGAATCCACAATCCTTTAACATCCGGTCATTTCCGCTCATCTGTGATGCCGTGGAATATGGATACATTTCCACGCTGTAAGAAGAATCAATCTTCTTGGTCCATTTTGCGTATAAAGATACGTCTCCGAAATTATCAATGTTTATCTCTGTAATCTTATTCTGATAACTGCTTTCGGTATACCAGCCAGCGAAATTATATCCCGGTTTTTCCGGTATATCAAGGGTTAGAGGAAGTTCTTCTATAATATAGTTATAAGTCAAATCAGAAGAAGGGATTCCACCATTTAAGTAATAGGTGATATCATAATCTTCCTTTAATACATTGGCATCTTCCGGCTCCATGCTGTAATAAAGAGAGGTAGTGATTGGCAGAGAACGAAGTGCTTTTGCTTCTGAAAACTGCGAATTATCGAAAAACAGCGCAATAATCAAAACAATTGCAAAAAAGTTCTTTTCTTTCCCATGTCACCACCACCTCTCTTTCGTCATCCGTTTGTCTTAACAGATATTTTTTCTCATTACACTTATCTCACTACACTATTTATCCTCTTCTGAAGCAAGCTTGGATGCCCGTTCTTCCATCTGTACCCTTGCGACTTCCTCCGGTGCCTGTTCGTATCTGGCAAACTGGTAGGAGAAATCTCCGCTTCCCTGTGTCATGGAACGAAGTCTTGTGCCATAACCATATAATTCAATATAAGGAATATCCGCTAAAATCTCGGTGGTTCCTTTGTTATCCGGTGTCATGCCAAGAACTCTTGCCCGCTTCTTATTTAAATCTCCCATTACATATCCGGTATAAACGTCTGGTAATGTAATCTTAAGGCTGGCAATCGGTTCTAAAAGCACTGGCTTTGCTTCTAAGATTCCTTTCTTTAAGGCTTCTCTTGCAGCAACCTTAAATGCCATTTCTGAAGAATCTACTGCATGATAGGAACCGTCATAAAGTACTGCCTTGATACCAAGTACCGGATATGCCGCCAAAGGTCCTTTCTGCACGCCCTCCTGAAGTCCCTTTTCTACTGCCGGGAAGAAATTCTTTGGAACAGCTCCGCCAACCACTTCCTGTGAGAACTCATAGGCTTCCTCAAGATTTCCCGATGGTGAAAAACGCATCTTTACATGTCCATACTGGCCATGTCCACCAGACTGTTTCTTATATTTATATTCCACATCTGAGGTTCCGCGGATGGTTTCACGGAATGCAACCTTCGGACGGCTCAGTTCAATCTCTACTTTATACTTGTTCTTTAAGGTTTCTACCAGAACCTCCAACTGCTGTTCCCCGATACCATAAATCAGTGTCTGGTGATTAGCACTGTCATTTACCGTCTTAATGGTTAAGTCCTCCTGCATGATTTTCTGCAGTGCCTGGGAAATTTTATCTTCATCACCTTTGTTCTTTGCTTTATACCGCATGCCGGTATATGGCTCTGAAATACTTGTCCGGATAAAAAGTATCGGATTGGCTCTTGTAGACAGGGAATCGGTTGTCATAGCTTGGGAAAGCTTCGCTAATGCTCCAATATCTCCGGCATGAAGCTCCGGTACTTCCTGTGGTTTGCTGCCGCACATTACATAGAGTTTTCCAATCCTGCCTTCTGTATCCCGATGATGATTAAAAAGCAAATCATCGGTTTTTAACACACCGGAATTTACTTTTATCAGAGAATATTTTCCAATAAACGGGTCTACAATTGTTTTAAAAATATATGCTGATTTTGGCTTTGAGAAATCATAATCTGCGGAATATACTTCATTGCTCTTGGCATTAATTCCGGTGCAGGAACGTTTATCCGGGCTTGGGAAGTATTTTATAATGTCATCCAACAAGGTATACATACCCTGTGCAAGAATGCTGGAACCCATGGAAACCGGAACCATACTGGCATCCGCCACATTAACGCGAAGTGCCTGACGTATTTCGTTTTCTGAGAATTCATCACCATTAAAATACCGCTCCATGAATTCTTCACTGGTTTCTGCTACCGCTTCCATCAGGGCATCGGTACAGATTCCAAGGTTATTCTGGCTGTATTCCGGAATCTCACATTCTACTACTTCACCCTTATGATTCCATCTCTGGGCACTCTTACGAACCACATTGATATAGCCTACAAATTTCTCATTTTCACGAATCGGCAGATGGAATGGTGCAATCCGTTTGCCATATAACTGTTGCAAATCTTCTACTACCTGCCGGAAGCTTGCATTATCAATATCCATTTCCGTAACAAATATCATTCTCGGAAGATTGTATTTCTCGCAGATGTCCCAGGCTTTCTTCGTGCCGACTTCAATTCCGTTCTTGCCGGACACCACGATAATCGCTGCATCTGCGGCACTGACTGCTTCTTCCACTTCACCGACAAAGTCGAAATATCCCGGAGTATCTAAGAAATTAATCTTGGTATTATCCCAGATAACCGGAACAACCGAAGTATGGATGGAAAACTGTCTTTTGATTTCTTCTTTATCAAAATCACTGATAGTATTTCCATCCGAAATCTTTCCCATACGGGTTGTCATACCGGATAAATATGCCATTGCTTCCACCAGACTGGTCTTTCCCGCTCCACCATGTCCTAAAAAGCACGACGTTTCTGATTCTGTCCGTTGTAAATACTTCCATATATCATTCCTCCTGTACTATAGATTTATGTATATATTTTACTAAATCAAGTTATTTTCTTCAACTATATTATGTATTATACACAACATTTATGAATGAATTGTAAATGTGCAGTAAACATTTTGCACTATTTTTGACAATTATATTGTGAAATTTTATATTTTCGCACGTTAAACTTTAACGCTTTAAAGTATTGACATTATATTCTGATTCCGTTATAGTATACATGCACCACCGGAGAGATACGGTTGCATTCCGTTTCTTCTCATATTATAATAGTCCGGTCAGGTGACATTTTTAAAGTGAGGATTACAAATTATGATTATTGTTATGAAACCATCCGCTCTTCCACAGGATGTAGATAAAATTGTAGATGCAGTGGAAAAAGAAGGCTTAAAAACACATCTTTCGCATGGTGAAGAAGTTACAATCATCGGAGTTGTCGGTGATAAGACCAAATTAGATATCCAGCGCATTGAAGCCAGCCCTGAAGTAGAAAAGGTAGTTCCGATTACTGAAAGCTACAAGCTTGCCAATAAGAAGTTCCACCCACAGCCAACAAGTTTCAGAGTTAAGGATACCGTAATCGGTCCGGATACCATGACAATTATGGCTGGTCCTTGTGCCGTTGAAACAGAAGAACAGCTTCTTTGCATTGCCCGGGCAGTCAAGAAAGCAGGAGCAACCATTCTTCGTGGTGGTGCTTACAAGCCCCGTACTTCCCCATACTCCTTCCAGGGACTGGAAGAAGAAGGCTTAAAATATATGAAGACCGCTTCGGATGAAACAGGTCTTGCAACCATTTGCGAAGTAACCAGCGCACATGCCGTAGAATCTGCTGTAAAATATGTCAGTATGCTTCAGGTCGGTGCCAGAAATATGCAGAACTTCGAATTATTAAAAGAAGTTTGGCCGTGCCGGTCTTCCTGTCTTATTAAAGAGAGGTCTGTCTGCTACGATTGATGAATGGCTGAATGCAGCAGAATATATTATTTCTTCCGGAAGTCCAAACGTAGCATTATGCGAACGTGGTATCCGTACCTTTGAGACTTCCACCAGAAACACTTTGGATTTAAGTGCAGTATGTGTCTTAAAGGAACGTACCCATCTTCCGGTCATCGTTGACCCGAGCCATGCAACCGGTGTCCGCTCTTTCGTTGAGCCGCTTGCTAAAGCCGGTATTGCCTGCGGTGCCGATGGTCTGATGATTGAAGTACATAATGACCCTGCACATGCACTTTCCGATGGTCCGCAGTCTCTGAACTTCGAACAGTTCGCTTCTGTTATGGAACATATCAAACCATATATTTCCTTAAGCGGAAGGAGCTTAACGTAACATGGACTTTAAGAAAATCGGTTTTATTGGTCTTGGTCTTATCGGCGGTTCGCTGGCTAAGACCATAAAACGCATTTACCCGGAAACAGAACTGATTGCCACTTCCGGTCATCTTTCTACCATAACTGCAGCTTTTGAGGACCATACTATTTCCAATGATACGCTGCTTGCAATGAAAGATTTCTCCGACTGTGATAGTATCTTTCTCTGCTGTCCGGTACAGAAAAATATTGAATACATAAAAAGAATTAAAGCCCTTTTTGAAAAAGGGCTGTATTCTTTCTGATGTAGGAAGTGTCAAGGGAGATATTCACGAAAGTATTACCGCCCTTGATTTAGAATCCTTTTTTATTGGCGGACATCCTATGGCAGGTTCTGAAAAGACCGGCTATCAGGCTGCAACCGCCTATTTATTGGAAAATGCTTATTATATTTTAACCCCGACTGCCAAAACTGATACCGCAGTGCTTCATGCGTTCCGGGATTATATTGCATCCTTAGGCTCAGTTCCTATGATTATGGATGCGAAAACCCATGACCATGCAACCGCTTCTATCAGTCATCTGCCGCATATTATTGCAGCAAGTCTTGTGAATCTGATTCGTGAAACCGATGATGAAAATGAGACGATGAAGACGATTGCAGCAGGCGGATTTAAAGATATTACAAGAATTGCATCCTCTTCTCCTGTAATGTGGCAGCATATCTGTGCCTCTAACCAGGGGCAGATTTTAACACTCATTGACCGCTATACGGAAGAATTAAATACCATGCGTAGCCTGATTGCAGAAAAAAAAGAAAAGGAAATCTATGATTTCTTCTCTCATGCCAAGGATTACCGGGATTCTATCACCATTACTTCTTCCGGTCCATTGCGTAAAGTCTTTGAATGTTATTGTGATCTGATTGATGAAGCCGGTGGAATTGCAACCATTGCTACGATTCTTGCCAGCAACAATATCAGTATTAAAAATATTGGAATTATCCATAACCGTGAATTTGAAAACGGTGTACTTCGTATTGAATTATATGAAGAAGAAGCACTTAACTGTGCCATTGCACTGCTTCGCAAATATCATTATACCGTTTATGAACGATAAGATTTTGATAAAATTTTGACAAGATTTCAGAATACATCCAGAAAGGATTTTATTATGCAGATTAAAAAAGCACACGCCTTGCATGGAGAAATAAATATTCCGGGAGACAAATCCATTTCCCATCGTGCGATTATGTTTGGTTCTCTTTCCAACGGCACAACCGAAATCACGAATTTCTTAGAGGGTGCCGACTGTCTTTCTACGATTTCCTGCTTTCAGGAAATGGGCATTGAAATAGAGCAGAAAAAAAACTGTGTCCTTGTCCATGGAAAAGGATTACACGGTCTAAAGGAGCCACAGCATATCTTAAATACAGGAAACAGTGGCACTACTACCCGGCTGATTTCTGGTATCTTAGCCGGTAATCCGTTTGTCAGCCAGTTAGATGGGGATGATTCCCTTCGCACCCGTCCCATGAAGCGTATCATGGAACCGCTTCGTCTCATGCAGGCAGATATCGAAAGTTTAAAGGATAACAACTGTGTTCCTTTAAAAATAACCGGACATGAATTACATGCCATTGATTATACTTCAAAGGTTGCATCTGCCCAGGTAAAATCCTGTATTCTTTTAGCCGGCTTATATGCGGACGGAATTACCAGCGTAACGGAACCGGTACTCTCCCGCAACCACACAGAACTGATGCTTCGCTCTTTCGGTGCTAACGTCACCTCCAAAGGAACAACTGCCTCCATTGCACCGGATCCTGTTTTAAACGGACAAAAAGTAGAAGTTCCTGGAGATATTTCTTCGGCAGCCTATTTTATTGCGGCAGCTTTACTTACTCCTGGTTCCGAGGTCTTAATCCGCAATGTTGGAGTCAATCCCACAAGAGACGGCATCTTAAAGGTTGCCAAAGCAATGGGCGGCTCGATTGAACGGCTGAATCCAAGAACCGCATCCGGTGAGCCGGTCTGCGACCTTCTGGTAAAGGGCAGTTCTCTTCATAGTACCGTGGTGGAAGGGGAACTCATCCCGACTTTAATCGATGAAATCCCTGTGATTGCTGTTATGGCAGCCTTTGCAGAAGGAACCACCGTAATCCGGGATGCTGCAGAGCTTAAGGTAAAGGAAACCGACCGTATTCTTACGGTAACGGAAAACTTAAAGTTATTAGGCTGTGATGTTCCAACGGATGATGGCATGATTATTCACGGTGGAAAGACCTTACACTCCGCAGCCATTGATGCAGGACTTGACCACCGGATTGCCATGAGCTTTGCCATTGCTGCGTTAAATATTGATGGTGGTATCGAATTAGAGCATTCCGAAATTGCAGAGGTTTCTTACCCTGATTTCTACAAAGATTTGCAGAAATTGTACGTCTAAAATATAAACCAGTTAAAAACATACTGTGTCTATCACTGGCAGCTCTTTACAAATGCTTGATAATATCAAAAAACCATGGAAATATTTTTCCATGGTTTTCTTCTTTATAACATAGTTCTTATATCTAAGTTTATCTTTTAGACATCATTGAAAATCTGATAAATATCAATTTTTAATGCATCGGTATCTGACATTCCAACAAATACGCAGCCATATTTATAGGTTCCGTCCCCCTTCGGGTCACATCTGACAATCTCAAGTACCGCATCAATGACCTCTTTCGTCCAAATCTGAATCTTGGTATCATAGTAGGTTCCAACTTTCAAATTCTGGTCAGAAACAAATCCGATTCCGGAACGTGAAATATCGGTAACTACCACATGAATAAATTTTAAAGTGGTAATATCATCCTGATCCAGACGTTCCAGCTGAACAGATACATCTAAATCCAGTCGTTTATGTTTTCTTCTCTCGTCCATAGTCCTCTCCTTCTATCAAGATTAAAGCTAATAAAATTATTTTATCCTATATTTCGAATTCTGACAATAAGAAATTATTTTATCAGCATAGCGTCCCCAAAACTAAAGAAACGGTATTTTTCTTCTACTGCTTTCTTATAGGCAGCCAGAATATGTTCCCTGCCTGCAAGAGCAGACACCAACATCACAAGGGTAGACTGTGGCAGGTGAAAATTCGTAATCAGAGCATCTATAACCTTAAACTTATAGCCCGGATAAATAAAGATATCCGTCCATCCGCTCTTTTCCCGTAAGGTGCCATCTTCTTCTGCTGCAGACTCTAAAGTTCTTGTACTGGTGGTTCCCACGGCAATTACCCGGTGGTACCATTTGCTTTGGCACGATTGATTTTATCGGCTTCCGACTGTTCAATCCGGTAGAATTCCGAATGCATATGGTGCTCTTCGATGGTATCTACTTTTACCGGACGGAAAGTGCCAAGTCCCACATGAAGGGTAACTTCTGCTATATCTATGCCCATATCACGAATCTGCTGTAATAATTCCGGTGTAAAATGAAGTCCCGCTGTGGGAGCTGCCGCTGAACCGTCATATTTGGCATATACAGTCTGGTAACGGTTCTTATCCTTTAACTGATGGGTAATATAAGGCGGCAATGGCATCTGACCAAGCTGGTCTAAAATCTCTTCAAAGATTCCATCATAGTGGAACTGAATCAGCCGGTTACCATCTTCTACGACCTCTAAGACTTCTCCGGTCAAAAGTCCCTCTCCAAAAGAAATCTTAACACCAGGCTTACATTTCTTTCCCGGTTTTACCAGTGTTTCCCAGATATCATTTTCTTTTCTCTTCAAAAGAAGAATCTCTATTTTGGCTTCCGTTCCCTCTTTGACTCCAAACAGTCTTGCCGGAATTACCTTGGTATTATTTAACACAAGACAGTCTCCCGGCTGCAGATAATCTACTACATCACGGAATATTTTATGTTCAATATCTCCCGTTTTCTTATCTAAGACCATGAGTCTGGAACTGGAACGATCCTCCAGAGGATCCTGCGCAATCAGTTCCTCCGGTAAATCGTAATCAAAAGCTTTTACATCCATGTTTCTTTCCTCTATTTTCTAAGCTCTCAGTTCAATCTTCATTGCTTCTAATGCTTTTACAATGCGGTTCATTGCTCCGCTTAAATCTGCTTCCTCTAAATTCTTATCCTTTGCACGGAAGGTCAGTGAATAAGCAATAGATTTATAACCCGGTTTAATCTGGGCTCCTTCATAAATATCGAACAGTGTGTAGCTCTCTAAGTAAGCGCCGCCCTTGCTGTCGAATACTTTTTCGATATCTCCTGCAAGAATCTCTTTTGGAACAACCATACTGATATCACGGGTTGCTGCCGGGAATTTGGCAATACCTTCATATTTACGGTCAAAGGTTGTTTCATCCATAATAGATGGCATATCAATCACTGCAACGTATACTCTGTCTTTGATATTGTAATTAGCAGCCACAATCGGATGAACCTCTCCTAAGTAACCAATTACTTTACCATCATATACAATGTTTGCCTGACAGTACGGATGCAGATAAGTTCTTCCGGACTTCGGATCATATTCAGCTTTCTTCGTCATTCCAACTTTATAGAAGAATTCTTCTACCACGCCCTTCATGGTAAAGAAATCACCTTCACCATACATACCAAGGGTAAACTGCATTCTCTCGTCCGGAAGTTCAGTTACCGGTACACTCTTTGGCAGATAAATGTTTCCTAATTCATAGAGACGTACATCTTTATTTCTTCTGTTGTAGTTGGTTGATAAAGATGTCAGCATTCCATTTAAGGATGTGGTACGCATAATACTGAAATCTTCTCCCAAAGGATTGGAAATTGTTACGGTCTGGCGTAATGGTGAATCTTCCGGAAGTAATAATTTATCAAATACCTTCGGGCTTTCGAAGGAATAATTCATGCCCTGTGAAAAACCGCAGAACTCTGCAATTTCTCTTGCAATTGCTTCGATTCTTAATTTATAGGATAACATTCCGGTAGTAGCTTCTCCGCTTGGCAGGGTTGTTGGAATGTTTGCATAACCAAAGAATCTTGCTACCTCTTCTGCAAGGTCTGCATCACACTCTAAGTCCTGTCTCCAGGATGGAACTAATACCTCATTGGTTTCTTTATCATAACCTAATTCCAGACGTTTAAAATAGGAAAGCATTTCTTCCGGCTTAATATTGGTTCCTAATAATTTATTGTATTTCTCCGGTTCAAAAGGAATCCGTCTGCCCTCTTTCTTATTCTCGTAAATATCAATGGCTCCACCAACTACTTCACCAGCGCCTAATTCTTCGATTAACTGGCAGGCTCTGTTCATAGCTTCCATAGCAAGGTTCGGATCCAGACCTTTTTCAAGTTTGGAAGACGCATCGGTACGAAGCCCGATTTTCTTACCGGAAAGGCGGATATTGGTTCCATCGAAGCATGCAGCTTCAAAAAGCATGGTTTTTACATTGTCTGTAATCATGGAATTTTCACCACCCATGATGCCGGCAATACCAATTGCTTTCCTGCCATCACAAATCATCAGAACGTTTTCATCCAAAGTACGCTCCTGACCATCTAAAGTTGTAAATAATTCGCCTTTTCCGGCACGTCTTACAACAATCTCTTTTCCCTCGATGGTATCCCAGTCATATGCATGCATCGGCTGTCCGTATTCTTCCATAACATAGTTGGTAATGTCCACAATGTTATTGATTGGACGGATTCCCTGGGCTGCAAGTCTGCGCTGCATCCACTTTGGTGATGGAGCAATCTTAATATTCTTTACCACACGGGCGGTATAACGAGGACATAATTCTTTGTCTACTACATTTACTTTAATATAGTCATTGACATCCTCATCATTTCCGGTCTCAGTTACAACCGGCGGTACAAATTCTTTCTTAAAGGTTGCTGCTGCTTCTCTGGCAATTCCAAGGATTGAGAAACAGTCTACACGGTTGTTTGTAATCTCATATTCCACAGTAGTATCGTCAAGGCCTAATGCTTTAATTGCATCATCACCCGGTTTTACCTCATCCTCTGCGAAGATGTAGATACCATATTCCGGAGCTTCCGGATACATATCACGGGTAGAACCAAGTTCTTCAATGGAGCACATCATTCCATTGGACTCAATTCCTCTTAATTTACCTTTTTAATTTTGATGCCGCCTTCTGTCATCTTTCCATCATGTCCGCCTGCAACACGTCCGCCATCTAATACAACCGGAACTTTATCTCCTTCTTTTACATTCGGAGCACCGGTTACAATCTGGATGTCCTCACCTGTTCCCACATCTACCTGACAGATGATTAACTTATCAGCATCCGGATGCGGCTCGATTTTCTTAATCTGTCCAACAACGATTTTCTCTAAATCGGCATCCATTTTCTTGTAAAATTCTACTTTTGAACCGGACAGAATCATTGCATCGGTATATTCCTGTGCATCTACATTAAGTCCCGGAACCAAAGCTTTGATCCATTTTAATGATGTATTCATATTGTTTCTCCTTCTATCAACTCTCTACTGTGTTCTTTTCTTTCCGACTACAGGAAACATGTCCCTTCAACTTCCCTGTTCATTAAAACTGTCTTAAGAAACGGTCATCATTCTCATATAAGAGACGCATATCATCAATTTCATATTTCAATAAAGCAATACGCTCAAGACCAACTCCGAATGCAAAGCCGGAATATTCTTCCGGATCAATACCGCTCATACGAAGCACTCTTGGATGTACCATTCCACAGCCAAGGATTTCGATCCATCCCTCACCTTTGCAGAAACGGCATCCTTTACCGCCACATTTAAAGCAGGTGACATCCATCTCTGCACTTGGCTCTGTAAACGGGAAGTGATGCGGACGGAATTTTACTTTGGTTTCCGGTCCGAACAGACGGGCTGCAAACTCCTGCAGCGTTCCCTTTAAATCTGCAAATGTAATATTCTTATCGATTACCATCCCCTCAATCTGATGGAAAGAAGGCGAATGGGTCGCATCCACTTCATCCGCACGGAATACTCTTCCCGGTGCAATCATACGGATTGGAAGCTTGCCTTTTTCCATGACACGGACCTGTACCGGTGAAGTCTGGGTACGAAGCACGATTTTATCATTAATATAGAACGTATCCTGCTCGTCTTTTGCAGGATGATTTGCCGGAATATTAAAAGCCTCAAAGTTATAATAATCATACTCTACTTCCGGTCCCTCTACCACTTCGTAACCCATTCCGGTAAAGATGCGCTCTACCTCTTCCAATGCAATGGTATTCGGATGACGATGGCGACACGGTTCTTTTTAGCCGGAAGTGTAACATCAATTACTTCATGTTTTAATTTCAATTCCATCTGGGCAGCTTCTAATTTCTGTTTTGTCTCATCCAATTTCTTTTCAATAGCTTCCCTGGTCTCGTTTACCAGCTGTCCTACCAGAGGTCTGTCCTCCGGTGCAACATCCTTCATTCCTTTTAATACTGCGGTGAGTTCACCTTTCTTTCCGAGAAATGCAACTCTGACATCATTCAGTTTGCCAAGTTCGCCGGATGATTCAATCTGATGAATTGCCTCTTCCCTGATTTTCTGCAGCTTTTCTTTCATAATAATATCTCCTTCTATCATTTTATTTCATTCATAAATAAACTACGAGAAACACGCTTTGCGAATTTTTCACGTAAAAAAACGCGAAGCATTTTCTTCCCATAGGGACGAAATTACTCCGCGGTACCACCCTGATTTCTAAATCATTAGACACTTATAAATACTTAACGCGTATCACGTCACAGACTACTGACATTCACCTGTGCAGCTTCCGTGCGAAATTCAATTACTGCCTTACCTTAAGGAAACTTTCAGCCGATGATTTCCTCTCTCTTTAAAAAGTACAATAACCTACTGAACACTTTCATTGCCTTTTACTTTTTCACTAAATGTTATAATACCACAGGGTTTCTAAAACTTCAAGTTATTTTTTATCCTGTTTCCGCTCCTTCTTCTGCTGTATGAATCCTGCAATATATTCGTCGAATACCACATTGAATTTCGCACATAACATCAGGATATACATGCAAAAATACATCCACAACATAATTAATACCAATGTAGTCAGGCTTCCATACATGGAAAATCCATTAAAATAATTCACATAGATAGATAATCCGGCAGAAAACACACACCAGGCAATGGCACAAAGTACTGCACCCGGAAGCTGGGAACGAAAGGTTACCTTACGGTTTGGTATCAATGTAAAAATCACTACAAAGAGAATGACTAATACCAGTATCATAATAAGGCTTCCACGTTCAAATATGAGGCTTACAATATGTGTCATTATCGGAATATGCTTCACCAGAAGATGTTCTAATGATTTGCCAAAAACCAGTAATACCAGCGAGATTACAATAGCAATGACAAATACAATGGTATAAATAATCGCCCAGAAACGGAGAACAAACCAGTTTCTGGTCTCCACAATATCATTTACCACATTCAACCCATTTGCCATATACTGCACACCCTTGGCTGCCGACCACACTGCTGCGATGGCTGCAATCGATACGATTCAAAGGATTTGGTATAGACTTCATTGATAATATTTACCAGGAACGGTGCAATATATTCAGGCATTGTTTCATTTACAATCTGTAAAATCATCCCTTCCGTTACCGGCGTGTACTGCAAAAGGGAACTGAATACCATAAGAAACGGGATGCTGGATAAGAGGATAAAAAATGCCGCCTGTGCTGCAAATGCATTGATATTATCCGTTTACATTTATCTAAAAATGATTTTACATTTCCAATCAGTTTCCAGAGCAAACTTATGCACCCCCTTCTTCCTTCGTCTTATTTTGTGGCTGATATAACCCAGTCAGTTCTGTATCCTGATAAAAATAATTTAATATCCTTTTATAATCAAAGCCCTGCACGCAAAGCTTTTGTGCCCCATTCTGGCTCATGCCAATGCCATGACCGTAACCACCGCCAAGGACTGCATAAGTTCCATCCCCTTTTGCCTGTATACTGATATAAGCACTGGGCAGAATACTCATTTCCACACTGCTTCCATCCAAAAGGTTAATATTCGTAATACCACAGCCCAAAATTGCACGCATATTATATTCGGACTGTACGCTGACTGCACCATTCTGGAATTCAAGTTCCAGTTCTAAAATAACACCACTCTGATTGCGTTTTACCACATTTATTGCCTGCAATGAGCCAAAGTTGCTGCAACTGTCTGTTGTTTCCGTCTTAGATGCATCTTTATAATAACTAATTGCCTCCGGCTGGTGCTCTTTTCTATCAGTTATCGTATGAAGCAATGTCTCATCTTTTCCCTGGAAATCAAGCACAGTATTCCATCGGAAATATTTCAAATCCGATTCATAGCAGGCACTGTCTACGTTACTGATATAATCCAAGAAGCTTTTTTTTTTCATCCGATAAATCAATGGGATTTTCTTCACTGCGCACCCAGACGCCCTGCAAATAACCATAAGCATCTTTATCAAGATTCCAGGCTTCGTAATCTCCGGTATGGCATAGGATGTGGAATAATAATAAGTCTCTATAATATCACCTTTATAAGAAAGTACCTGACCTTTCGTCTCATCTACCGCAGCTACCGTTTCCGGCGTCTGATTCTGCTTATTATACACCTGAAAATTCACACTGTCATCTACATGTGCTCCGTAAGCTTCATATTTATTGTGCATCATCTGGATATAAGCATAGCTTCTGGCACAGACAGCCTGTGCTTTTAAGGCTTCCATTCCATAAGAAGATGGAACCTCACTTGGGATAACGCCCTTTACATAGGATTCTAAATCCACTACATTTACCACGGTATATCCTTCCGGATACATACGAAGCTCCATGCTGCCTGCATAAGCCGGAGATATGCGATTGCCCTGATTGTCAGTAAAATAGAATGGCGATGTGCCATCCTCTGCGACTAATGAAACAGACGATGTTGTCAGTATATTGGCATAACTGGATGCTGTAATCACGTTTCCTGCTTCTAATACAGTTTCCGTTTCTCCATAATAAAGATGCACCGGCACATCCGATACCAATGATACATCAGAACGGAACATATTATCATTGTCTAATAACAAAACACGGATGTTTTCTATTTTAGCAGGCTCTGTCAAAAGAATGGCGCAGATCTGTTTTTCTGCCACTACAAATGTAATTTCCATGTTTTCCAGCATCAGCGCATCCATGGAGACTTCCCGGATTCCATCATAAGTTGCATATATTTTCATGGCTTCATCTATCGCAACTTGTCCATATCCCTTAATCTCCATTGCGGTATCTGTTTTTGATATCAGCTTTCCGGTAATGGTATCTTCCTTCCGGCTGATTTTATGTATCTCTTTTTCACTGAAAGAAATATCTGCTACGACATTTGATAATTCTTCATCGGTATCAACCAGCACCTGGTATTCTGTTCCCTGATAAAGAAATGTAAGATTTCCTTCTATATTTGAAATGAGATAGGCATTTTTCAATGCCACATCTTCTTTATCCTTTGCGGCGACCCCGATTACTTTATCCTCCAACAGATAAACACCATAACTGTGAAGCTTCTGATACCACTTTGATTGGATGTAATGGCATAAGTGCCATCCTGTGTGGTAAGCTGCTTTTTTTTTTTTTCAATACAAGAATGTCCTTTTTTAAGACAGACGTATCGGTATCAAGATAACTTAAAATTTCATCATATATAGCAAACCAGGCTGCCCGGTCAATGTTTTTTTTTCGAATCATCCAAAGGAATATATTCTTTTAAAGGAAGCAATTCCAGAATGCCACTTACATCATCATAGGTAAGTGTTCCCTGTTGCGGCAGTTTCTCAGCCCATTCGTCCTTGGAATAATAAGTAAACTGCAGCAGGGAGGGAATCTCATTCCGATAAACACATTGTTCGGAATATCCATTTTTCTCCCCTTTTGTATCCGTTATCAGAACCACCAGTATAAGAACCAGAAATGCTCCACAAAACAGCAACAGATAATTACTTTTTTACTTTTCACTTTTCGCATAATAACTCCTTTATTGCCTGTTGCAGAAAAGAAGCTGCTTTTCAGCAGCTTCTTTTTTTCTCTTTTGTATTTTCGGTTCTTTTGTAAACATGCTTCTTTGGTATACTATATGTTTATCTTCCGTACCTTATGATTCTTTTGTACACAAAGATTCTTTCGTCTATTCATACCTTATCTTTAGCAAATATACCCAAAATGCCGTTTCCTGTATTTTGACTCCTAGCAAAGCTAGGTGGGTAACCTCAACCAATACTCTGCCTTCCACTGCAAACGGATACTGACATCCTATTGGAAATATAGGAATCCCGTTTAAAGTAAATGTAGGTTCAAAATAACAGGCGTGTCGAACATCCCAGGCATAAAACTATCTGCTTTTTGTAATTGTTATTATACTCTAATATGTGTCGTTTTTCAATGTAAAATTCCTGTCAAATTGTGGAACAATTTATGATTGCAGATCTTTTGGCGAAAAAGATGCCGGAAATAGTTCTTCTAATTTCATGACTTTAATGGCTCCAGCCCCATCTTCCATAATTACCTCAAACGTGCTTCCATCTACAAACTCTGTCAGTACCTGCCGGCAGACACCACAAGGTGTAAGAGGTTCTTCCCTGTCTCCCACTACAGCAATTGCCAGAAAATCTTTTTTCCCTTCCGATACCGCCTTAAAGACTGCTGTCCGCTCCGCACAGTTCGTGGGCGTAAAGGCTGCATTTTCGATATTACATCCGGTATAGATACTGCCATCCTTACAATAAAGGGCTGCACCTACATGAAAATTGGAATACGGTGCATAGGAATATTTTTGGCTTCTTTTGCCGCTTCTAATAATTGTCTTTTGTCCGTCTCCATGACACTCACCTTTTCTAAATTATTTCTGTTTTACAATTTTTTTCATTATCTTATCATTCTTCATTGCTCTTAATATCTGCTATCCCAGAATATCAACGGCAGAACTTGTGCCAAGCCGTGAACAGCCTGCCTTAATATAATTTTCCATATCTTCTTTGGTACGGATTCCTCCGGCGCCTTAATCTTAACCTCTGCTCCAATGTGTTCTTTCATTAATAATACGTCTTCCATGGTAGCACCTGCCGTTCCAAATCCGGTGGATGTCTTGATAAAATCTGCTCCGGCATTGGTTACCGCATGGCACATGGCAATCTTTTCTTCTTTTGTAAGATAACAGGTTTCGATAATAACCTTTAAGATTTTATCTCCTGTTGCCTCTTTTAAAAGACGGATTTCCTCTTCTACTTTATGATATGCCCCATTCTTTACATCGCAGATATTAATTACCATATCAATTTCTTCTGCGCCGTCTTCCAATGCTTTCTTTGTCTCTGCCAGCTTTCCTTCAGTGTTCGCATATCCTAACGGAAATCCTACTACGGTACAGATTTTGATTTTATCGCCGTAAGTTTCTTTTACCCGGCTGATGTAACAGCTTGGGATACAGACTGATGCGGTATGGTATTTTATTGCTTCTTCACATAATTTTTCTATGTCCTTCCATGTGGTAAAGGCTTTTAACGCAGTATGATCCACATAACGATATAATTCTTCTTTTTCCATTTTGTGCCTCCGGTATTTTTTTTTAATTGTAATATATATTCTGTAATTTATCCAGCAAAAAACGTTTTATCAGAGAACATTTTTACATTAGTACCATCTTCCTATAATTCTAAATTTTTTAGAAAACAATTTTAAACTTTCTTTAAAATTTACGCTTTTTTTCTTGTTTTCTACAACTGAAATATGATAACATATTAAAATAATTAAAAGAGGAGGAACAATATGACAGGACGTTTTTATGAAATCACACCGGAAATAATGGAACTTGCGAATAAATGCTCCGCATCATCCATCATTCCTTCTGAATTATATACGAAATATAATGTTAACCGTGGTCTTCGTGATTTAAACGGAAAGGGTGTTCTGGTAGGACTTACACACATTTCTGATGTATGCTCTACCAAGCTGGTAAATGGAGAATACATTCCAGCTGAGGGCGAACTTTATTACCGTGGCTATAACGTAAAAGATTTAGTAAAAGGAATTGCACCGGACAGCCATTTTGGATTTGAAGAATGTGCTTATCTTCTGATGTTTGGTGAGCTTCCAACCAAAGAACAGTTGAAAAACTTCTGTGGACTGCTTTCCGAATACCGTACACTTCCAACCAGTTTTGTACGTGATATTATTATGAAAGCTCCAAGCAAAGATATGATGAATACACTGGCACGAAGTGTGCTTACACTTTATTCCTATGATGACCGTGCCGATGATATTTCACTTCCTAATGTATTGAGACAGTGTTTGCAGCTTATCAGCTTATTCCCACTGCTTTCTGTATATGGTTATCAGGCTTACCGCCATTATCATGATGGTGCCAGCCTTTATATTCATACCCCACAGCCGGAATTATCTACTGCAGAAACAATTCTTCATATTCTGCGGCCAGACAGTAAATATACCCCATTAGAGGCAAAGCTTTTAGATATTGCATTAATCTTACATATGGAGCATGGTGGCGGAAATAACTCTACTTTTACTACCCATCTGGTATCTTCTTCCGGAACCGATACTTATTCTGTTATTGCAGCATCCCTTGGTTCCCTGAAGGGGCCGAAACATGGTGGTGCCAATATCAAAGTTGTTCAGATGTTTGAAGATATGAAACGCACTGTAAAAGACTGGACAGACGAAGACGAAGTAGGTAAATATCTTACTGCACTTCTTCATAAAGAAGCTTTTGACCATGCCGGTCTTATCTATGGAATGGGTCATGCAGTATATTCTCTTTCCGACCCAAGAGCAGTCATCTTCCGCGGTTTTGTGGAAAAGCTTTCCCAGGAAAAGGGATATGAAAAAGAATTTGCACTCTATTCCTTAGTAGAGCACCTTGCACCGGAAATCATCGCCAAAGAACGTAAAATCTATAAAGGTGTAAGTCCAAACGTAGACTTCTTCAGCGGATTTGTTTATCATATGCTTGACCTTCCCTTAGAACTCTATACACCAATTTTTGCAATTGCAAGAATTGCCGGCTGGAGTGCCCACCGCTTAGAGGAGCTTTCCCAGAATGGAAAAATTATGCGTCCTGCATATCGTAACATCGGTGAACGTAAAGAATATGTTCCGATTGACAAACGTTAAACCACAAGATTCTGTCACCTGCAGCTTCTTATGGAATGCTTAGACACAAAAACTGTAGTTCTTATCCGGTATCTTTTCCAGATATAAACTACAGTTTTTATAAATTATTATAAATAAATATTTTTTATAAATACTTCTCTCTGGCATTCTTTAATGTACTGACCAAAAACAGACAGGATAACACCAGCAGCAGAAGGATTCCTGATTTAATAATAATCGGCAGTTTAAAGATGGTCTCACCCAATGCCGTCACAATGCCATATACTAATGCCAGTGCTCCGCAAAGAAGCATTTTCGGTGTTACTTCTTCTCTTATCTTCTCCGGATGTTTACATTTCTTTAATTCCTCCGGCGTTGCCAAAAGGCTGCTTGTCTTTCCGGTACTTTTCATCCATATGCCATTCATAAGAACATAGACACCTACCAGTGCTACCACAACATCTACTACTAAATTCCAGTTTACTTTCATAATATGTAACCTCTTTTACTCTTTTTTTCCTGATTCTGATTTATCTTACCACACTTTACATTGCTATGTGAACATATTTATCATATAACTTTCTATTTTTATTTGTTTTTTATGCAAAACCACGAATTTTATCGAAAAAAGCCATTGAAACTTTAGTTCAACTATTGTAGTATATTAATATGTTCTAATTATTCTAGTTGTATTTGGAGGGATTATATATGAAATTAGACGAAGCAAAAATCCTGATTGGAGATGACTCCATTCTGGCGAGAAAACAGTTGAAAGACATTATTGCGCAGTATGGTGGTACAACTTTTGTTGAGGCAGCAAATGGTCAGGAAGCAATTGACAAATTCAAATCCGATAAACCTGATATCGTTTTTCTTGATATTGTTATGCCAGTAAAAGATGGTATTGCTGCTGTAAAAGAAATTAGAGAATCTGACCCGAAAGCGGTTATTATTATCGTATCTTCTGTTGGTACACAGGCTCAGTTAAAGAATGCAATTGAAGCCGGTGCAAAGGATTTTATCCAGAAACCGTTGAATGTTGAACAGATTGAGCGGGTACTGAAGAATTATTTTGAAGGGAGATAATTATGTATACACAGTTTTTGGTAATTTTCTTTTAAGCAAAAGTGCTGTTCCTGCGGATAAGCTGGTAGATGCATTAGAGAGGCAGTCCTCTTCCTATCTGAAATTAGGTACTCTGGCAATTCATGCCGGATTATTAAATGCTTCCCAGGTTGACGCTATTATATGCCGTCAGACCCATGAAGATAAGAAATTTGGTGAAATTGCAATCGAAGGCGGATATCTTACAAAGGAACAGGTTGACAAATTACTCTCCTCGCAGAAACCAGACTACCTGCTTTTAGGTCAGATTTTGATTGAAGACGGACTGCTTACCAACAGTCAGTTTGAGGAATTACTTGCAGAATATCAGGCAAGTAATGAAATTGATGATTTAAATGTTGCTAACGAACAGAATGATATGGTTGAAAAGCTGATTCATAAATTCTTCCATTTTGATAATTCTGATATGTCAGGAAAGATTGTTGCATACCTTAATCTTCTCTTTAATGATATCGTCCGTTTCATCGGAAAGGATTTTACACCATTAAATCCACTGATGAAATCCGAGTATATGACCAACTATTGTGTTACCCAGAAAGATGAAGGTTTACTTTCTTTCAATTCTGGTGTAGACATGAGTAAATCTGTTGCAATTGCTTTTGCATCCCGTTATGCCAAAGAAGAATTCCATGAATTCGATGAGTATGTAAAAGCTTCTATCGAAGATTTCTTAAATCTTCACAATGGATTATTTAATGTAAATATGTCTAATGAATTTTCCCTGAATTAAACTTATGTCCTCCGGAAGTTCATGAGGAAGAAACACTTACAAATGCCACTAAGATTTATGTATTTCCAATTATTTTCCCATTTGGAACCATTCACTTCCTGTTGGAAATCTAATCTTAAACCTTTACATTTTATTTACATAAACGAAACCCTGTCAGATTTCTCTGACAGGGTTTCGTTACCTTGTATCCATAAGAAACTGCCGGTAGCAGATTCTCTATGTTTTACATAAGCATTTAGATATTTAAAAATGCTTTTACCGTCTTAGGCATATCTTCTACATCGCATTCTGTCTTATGAAGTACTTCTGCACTGCGGATGTCTTCAATTGCCTGTGGAACTTTTACATTTGCAATCTTGCTTAACTCATCTACCAGTTCAAAATCAGTCATGGAATCATATTTTTCTTTATCAATGGCATCCATTACGCTTCTGGTAAACTTGAACGGGCTTGCTGTTGATGCAATAACAGTCTTGGTATTATCACCGGTCTCTTTTACATATTTGTGGTATACACCGGTTGCTACAGCAGTATGTGTATCAATCACATAGCCGGTCTTCTCATAGAGGTCACGGATTACTTCTGCTGTTTCTTCCTCTGTGGTGTAATTGCCATAGAAGTCAGCAAGCTGGGCACGCATCTCATCGGTAATCATATATTTGCCCTCTTCTGTTAATGCACGCATGAATTCAGCATTTTTCTCTGCATCATTTCCGGCAATACGATAAATCAGACGCTCTAAGTTGCTGGAAATTAGGATATCCATGGATGGAGAAGAAGTTAGTACAAATTCACGGTTTCTGTCATAGGTTCCGGTTGAGAAGAAGTCAAATAATACTTTGTTCTCATTGGAAGCACAGATTAATTTTGCAATCGGAAGTCCTAAGTTCTTTGCATAGAAAGCTGCTAAGATATTTCCGAAGTTACCGGTTGGAACTACGACATTGATTCTCTCATCTTTTCCAATAACACCATTTGCATATAATTTTGCATATGCATATACATAATAGACAATCTGAGGAACAAGACGGCGATATTAATAGAGTTAGCAGAGGAAAACTGATATCCGGCTTTGTCCATCAATTCTGCCAGTTCTTTATCAGAAAACATTTTCTTAACGCCGGTCTGTGCCTGGTCAAAGTTACCATGGATACCAACTACATGTGTATTTGCCCCTTTCTGGGTAACCATCTGTTTTTCCTGAATCGGGCTGACACCATTCTTTGGATAAAATACAATGATCTTAGTACCAGGAACGTCTGCAAATCCTGCTAAAGCAGCTTTTCCGGTATCACCGGAAGTTGCTGTTAAAATAACAATTTCATTCTTTACATGGTTTTTCTTTGCAGCAGTTGTCATAAGGTAAGGCAGAATGGATAATGCCATATCCTTAAATGCTATCGTAGCTCCATGAAAAGCTCCAGATAATATGCACCGTCTGCATCTACTAACGGAGCAATCTCTTCTGTATCAAATTTAGAATCATACGCACTATTGATACAATGCTTTAACTCTTCTTCTGTAAAGTCTGTTAAGAAAAGCTTCATTACCTCATAAGCAGTCTCCTGATAGCTCATTTTTGCCAGGGTATCCATATCAACGTCAAGCTTTGGTAATGAATCCGGCACAAATAAACCACCGTCTCCTGCAAGACCCTTTAAAATTGCCTGTGAAGCTGTTGCCTTTTCATCTGAGTTTCTTGTACTTGTGTAAATCAAATCCATTTTTTGTCCCTCTTTTGCTCTCTGCATAAAATTTGTTCTGTCTTTCATTATATAAGAACCAGCAGTTTACTGTCAATAACTTATCCCAGAATAATTCCATGTATTCCCACTATCTATGGATTCAAAAAGAATTCCATCGTTTTCACCCATAGCAGATATTACTTTTATTATAAGTTTTCCATCTTTCTGCTGTGGCATCTTGCAATAATCATAGTCTGATATGGAAAATCCATACTCTGCTGCTGTGTCCGGAAGTTCTGTCACTTCATCCATGGAAAGCTCAATCATGGAAAATGTTTTCCCGCCATCCTGTGTCAAATAAAGTGTGGAATAATCACCTGACGCTCCAGCCAATCCGATAACGCCCAGATTTTCATTATAGAATTCTATTCCTTCTGCCACACCAATATTTCCATCAAACGGATCTGCATTTTGCTGATTCCAGCTCTGCCCTCCGTCCTTTGTCATTTCAAGCTCATAAAAACGGCTGCCGGCAGCTGCATCCGCCACCAACAGACGATAACCGGTATTGTCATCTAAAAAAAAGTACACGCTTCCATCTTCCCTGTTTTCTGTCCATGGTGTAGCCTCTTCTCCTTCTTCGTCCTCACTGCCAGATATAGTACTATTATCTTTATTCCCGTTTTTATCTCCTGTGGCATCACCGGAGCTGTTTTTGGCTTTCTCAATCTGTTCCTGCCGGTTTTGCTGGGCTAACACTGCAGCACTGGTATATTTTGGATTTATGATATAAGTTATAATTTCACCTGTATTTTCTTCGCCACCAGTAGAAAATGTAACTGCAAAACCTGTAACTTCTCCGCCATATTCCAACTGGCTTAAAATTGAATTTTCATTTGTATCTGCATTTCCATCTATATCTTCATTTTCATCTATATCTGCACTTTCTGCATTTATCACCTGCAGGCTATCTGCACTGGTAAAAGCTCTTTTCCCCGAATAACTTATTCCAAAGGTATGGCTCTTTGTTTCTTCTGCCCAGCTATCTACCCGTTCTTTCACCTTTATATTTCCCAATAGTTCAAAAAAGCGGTGTCAGGCACATATCTTCTTCATAATCTGTCTTGGCATAATTATTGATGTAAACTGTCATTTTGCTGCTTTTCTTCCGGTTATAGTCCACAAGATAGGTTCTGGTTTCTCCATTCTCATCCTCCCCATAGAAAAATGTATCTATTGCAGCAATTTCTCCGGTAGCATAGAAAGTCACATTAAAATGGTTCACCAGATAATTTTTCTTAGGAAGCCCGATTTCATTATCCAGATCCTCCAATATCCCTGCCACACTGTCATCAAAGAAATTATCATGCTTTAATGTTATCTTTACTTCATCACTTTTTGAAACCGTTCGGATGTCTTGAAAAAATATAACCCTCCAAGGCATACCAGTAACAGAATCATCCCTGCTTTTAGCCAGTTTTTTAATTGATATTTCTTTCTTGTATTTTCCCGCTTCAACGAATTGCTCCTTTCCACCTGCAATCATATCACTATTCCAATAACGCCGCCAAACATTCCTGATATTTCCACGATTTTTTATATCCTTGCAATTTCCAATATATATTGGTATCATAGCATATTTTTCATTTCAAAAGTTTGATATTTTCTTAAGATATTTTCCTGTTTTCATGCTTTCCTAAAAATGTTATACTTAAAGTGATGCTTACCGTAAGAACTCGCCACCGGCAGCTTCTTACAGATGATTTGTAACTAAGAATTTTAGAATGTGAGGATTTACCATGCTTTCCGGTACTTTTTCAGCCAAAACAAAAGACGGAACCATCTACTACCGTTCCAGCCTTACCTATAAAAGAAAACATATCAGTCTTGGAAGCTTTCCAACGGAAGAAGAAGCCCATCTTGCCTATAAAGAGGGGACTTCTCTACTTTCTGAGTCTGAAATCACACTGGAAAATTATACCGCATATATTAAACTTTTAGATTTTGCCAAAGCCATTACACTTTTAAATTTCCGTGACAACGGCGTCTATATCAAGAATCCGATTTATCTGAAGCAGAATTATTTTCTCTATTTTCTCGCACCACAGACGGAATATAAATTTGATATCGATGATTTATTCTTTTATTCCAGCCACAAGATTATGCAGCGTGGTGGCCGGCTTTTTGTAAATGAATACGGCATGCAGACTGGGATTCTCTCCCGCTATGGAGTCCGTAATCATGCGGTACTGGATGTAGATTACACTTTCGCCAATGGTAACCCCTTCGATTACAGCTACGCCAATATTATTGTCATTAACCGCTACCGTGGAGTTGTACAAACAGAGCACAATGGACTCCTCCGTTATCAGGCTTTTCTCCATATCAATGGCAATTATTCCATTGGTACTTATTCTTCCGAAGAAAAAAGCTGCCATTGCCTACAACAAAGCTGTTGATCTGGCAAAGGCAGCCGGTATTCATAAGAATTTTGAAGAAAACTATATTACAGAGCTATCCGCTAGAGAATATGCAGAAATTTATACTAATCTTAAAATCTCTCCAAAATATATCAATTATCTTTCTACACTTTCTGCTATTTCTGATTGATGTAATTTACCAGTCCCTCGCAATCGATAATCTTCTGCATAAATGGTGGGAATGCCTGACCCTGGAAACTCTTTCCAGTGGTCTTGTCGGTAATGACACCAGTATCAAAATTTACCTCTACCTCATCTCCTGCTTTGATTTCCAAAGCTGCTTCTTTACACTCAATGATCGGCAGTCCGATATTGATTGCATTACGATAGAAAATACGTGCAAAAGTCTCTGCTATGACGCAGCTTACACCAGCGGCTTTAATTGCAATTGGTGCATGTTCTCTGGATGAACCGCATCCAAAGTTCTTCTCCGCTACAATAATATCTCCTGCAGATACTTTATTTACGAATTCCTTATCAATATCTTCCATACAATGTAAGGCAAGTTCCTTAGGGTCGGAAGAATTCAGATATCTTGCCGGTATAATAACATCCGTGTCTACGTTGTCACCGAATTTAAATACTTTTCCTTCTGCTGCTTTCATGTTCTAATCCTCCTATACTTCTTCCGGGCTGGAAATCTTTCCTGTAATTGCACTTGCTGCTGCAACTGCCGGGCTTGCCAGATAAATCTCAGAATCCACGTGTCCCATACGTCCCACAAAGTTACGGTTGGTTGTAGATACGCATCTTTCATTCTCAGCAAGGATTCCCATATAGCCACCAAGGCAAGGTCCGCAGGTCGGTGTGCTGACAATAGCACCTGCTTCAATAAAGGTTCTGATATATCCGGCTTCCATAGCATCCAGATAAATCTGCTGGGTTGCAGGAATTACGATTACACGTAAACCTTTCTTTACTTTCTTTCCTTTCAGGATAGAAGCTGCAATCTTAAGGTCATCTAATCTTCCATTCGTACAGGAACCGATTACTACCTGATCAATAGTAATGTCGCCTACTTCATCAATGGTCTTTGTATTTTCAGGAAGATGTGGAAATGCTACTGTTGGGCGAAGTGTACTAAGGTCAATGGTATACTCCTCATCATATTCTGCATCTTCATCTGCTTCATATACTTTATAAGGGCGCTTGGAATGCTCTTTCATATATGCTTCTGCTTTCTCGTCTACCGGGAAGATTCCGTTCTTTCCGCCGGCTTCAATCGCCATATTGGCAATGGTAAAACGGTCATCCATGGAAAGATACCGGATACCATCACCTACGAATTCCATAGACTTATATAATGCTCCATCCACACCAATCATTCCGATGATATGTAAAATAACATCTTTACCGCTAATCCATGGTGCTGGTTTTCCTGTGATGTTGAATTTAATCGCGGATGGTACTTTAAACCATGCTTTTCCGGTTGCCATGCCTGCTGCCATATCGGTACTTCCCACACCGGTGGAAAATGCTCCCAATGCTCCATAAGTACAGGTATGTGAATCTGCTCCGATAATAACATCTCCTGCAACAGTCAGTCCTTTTTCCGGAAGCAGCGCATGTTCGATACCCATGGTTCCCACGTCAAAATAGTTGGTGATATCGTGTGCGCAGGCAAACTCTCTGACGCATTTACAATGCTGTGCAGATTTGATGTCTTTATTTGGTACAAAGTGGTCCATAACCAGTGCGATTTTATCCTTATGGAACACTCCGTCTACTTTCATTTTCTCTATCTCATGGATAGCCACCGGTGAAGTGATATCATTTCCCAATACCAAATCTAAATCTGCTTCAATCAACTGGCCAGCCTGAACAGAATCAAGTCCCGCATGTACCGCAAGAATCTTCTGTGTCATTGTCATTCCCATTTGAAATTCCTCCTGAAATTAAATCATTTTTTCTATACAGTTGCTATTATAGCACAGCTAGTGGTATAATGGAAATACATATTAAACATATTTATTATGATTTTTAGTTATAAACACGGAGGGATCTATAAATGTTACAGAGTTTATCCAGTTACCGTATTTTCTATACCGTAGCAAAAACACAGAATATATCAAAGGCAGCCAAAGAGCTTTATATCAGCCAGCCTGCCATCAGTAAATCCATACAGAAACTAGAGGAAAGCCTGGGCTGCGAACTCTTCCGCCGAAGTTCCCGCGGCGTATTGCTGACCGAAGAAGGCGAACTACTTTTTACTCATGTCAGTTCCGCTTTCGAAACTCTGACTTTAGGGGAAGATAAATTAAAGAACTCCTTAGAGCTTGGTGTCACCACTTAAAAATCGGTGTCAGTTCCACACTCTGCAAATACATGCTTTTGCCTTATTTAAAGGATTTCACAAAACGTTATCCGCATATTAATATTTCTATCGTATGCCAGTCTACCAACGAATCCTTACAGATGTTAGAAGAAAACAAAATTGATATCGGTCTGATTGCAAAGTAGGAAAACCAGAAGACTTTAAATTTCAGCAATGTGGCTGAAATTGAAGATATTTTGTTGCAACGGAAGCTTACTTAAACGTATTGAATGCAAGGGGCATTTCTTCCGATGCAATCTTACAGCATTCTACACTGATGCTTCTTGATAAGCACAACATGACCCGTCAGTATATTGATGATTATTTACAGGAAAATAAAATCGAGACCAGAGATTTAATCGAAGTCTCTACGATGGACCTCTTAATTGACTTTGCAAAAACCAACCTGGGTGTTGCCTGCGTCATCCGCCAATTTGTCCAGAACGAACTTGCAAACAAAGAGTTATTAGAGATTCCGCTTGGTTTTCCAATTCACAAGCGTGAAATTGGCTTCGCTTATAAAAACACCTTAAAGCCTTCGAAATCCTTGGAATTATTTATTGATTTCTATCAGAATTTTCATCCGGGTGAATAAGATGCATCACTGTCAGTTTCTTACAAATGCCTGACAGCTACGAGAAACATACTTTGAGCGTTTCTCACGGAGCGTTTTTACTTTACAGGAAAGCAATTTCCTGTAACTACGAGAAACACGCTTTGCGAGTTTCTCGAGTTATCGCGGTGCTCGCCAAATCCGCATGCAAGCATGCGATTTTTCTCGCTACTCGCGTAAAAAAAGCTGCCGCAATTGCGACAGCTTTTTTATCATCTTTTGAAGTTTCAGATTAGTTGTTAACCAGCTTATCCTCTTCGTTATTCCAGCTATACAGTTTACGAATTTCTTCGCCGACTTTCTCTGATGGATGCTCAGAAGCAAGCTTTCTCATAGCCTTGAAATGAACCTGACGTCCTGCCGGAGACATGTCCAGTAAGAACTCTTTTGCAAATGTACCATCCTGAATATCAGTAAGGATCTGCTTCATAGCCTTCTTTGTCTCAGCTGTAACGATCTTTGGTCCGGTGATGTAGTCACCATACTCAGCGGTGTTGGAGATAGAATATCTCATTCCAGCGAAACCTGACTGATAGATCAGATCTACGATCAGCTTCATCTCATGGATACATTCAAAGTAAGCATTTCTTGGATCATAACCAGCTTCGCAAAGTGTTTCGAAACCTGCCTGCATCAGTGCACAAACACCACCACACAGTACTGCCTGCTCACCGAACAGGTCTGTTTCTGTCTCTGTACGGAAGGTTGTCTCAAGAAGTCCTGCTCTTGCTCCACCAATTCCAAGACCATATGCTAATGCAAGGTCAAGTGCTTTACCGGTTGCATCCTGCTCTACTGCTACCAGACAAGGAGTTCCTTTTCCAGCCTGATACTCAGAACGTACAGTATGTCCCGGTGCCTTAGGAGCGATCATTGTTACGTCAACATCCTTTGGTGGCTTGATACATCCGAAATGAATGTTAAATCCGTGAGCGAACATTAACATATTACCTGCTTCAAGGTTTGGTTCGATATCTTTCTTATACATATCTGCCTGAAGTTCATCGTTAATAAGAATCATAATAATATCAGCTTTTTTTGCAGCTTCTGCTGCTGTATATACTTTAAATCCCTGTTTTTCTGCTTTTGCCCAGGATTTGCTACCATTGTAAAGTCCAATAATGACATCACAGCCTGATTCCTTTAAGTTTAATGCATGTGCATGTCCCTGACTACCATATCCAATGATAGCGATTGTCTTTCCATCCAATAATGAGAGATTACAGTCTTCCTGATAAAAAATTTTTGCTGCCATTTTTTCAGCCTCCTGTTTTAATGATTAATCTAAATATGTAACATCGGCAGACCCTCTGGTCAAACCTGTGATACCGGTTCTAGCGAGCTCTAATATCTCATAGCCCTGTAACAGATCCATAAATGCATCTAATTTATCCTGATGACCTGTAAGTTCAATGACCATGGAATCGTTGGTGACATCAACCACCTTGCCATGGAAAATATTGGTAACGCTTAAGATTGCCTGACGCTCTGTATCCTTCGCTTTAATCTTAACCAGAATCAGTTCTCTGGTCACTGATGTGCCCGGTTCTAATTTTTTAATATCCCGTACATCTTCAAGCTTTGCAAGCTGCTTCTCAATCTGCTCTAAAATCTGCTCGTCACCACTTGCTACTATAGTTATTCTGGTATATCTTGGATCTGCAGTTACACCAGATGAAAAACTATCAATGTTATATCCTCTCCGGCTGAAAAGTCCTGAGATATGACTTAATACGCCTGAGGTATTCTCTACTAAAATAGATAATGCCTGTTTTCTCATGTGAAAACCATCCTTTTTCTTTCATTCACATTACAGTTATTCTAGCATATCAGTTCTGTTTGTCAATACTAAAATGGCTTAAAGTAATAATATTTTTTCATACAATAACCTATGGTTATATCATTAATAACAATAACATAAAACTATAAGAAACACATTTTGCAATCTGACGGGCTGCCTGCATAAATTACGGCTGTGAATCCCTGTATTTCCGGATAATATCAATTGTCTTCTGATAATCCATTCTGACTTTCCTAAATTGCTGCATCATCTCTTCTCCGTATATTTTATAGCGGAGCTGTTCGCACAGAATTATGCTTGATTTACTCAGCCGTCCCAACCCGAGCGTCATGGTCTCTCCCTTTAAGGTATGTTCCAAATACTCTTGCGCATAGGAAAATACCGCATCTTCAGATCCACTTCCTGTTATCTTACCAACATAGATCTGCTCTCCCTGCTGTTCAATAAATACATGAAAATCTCTCATTTTATTTACCTCGCTTTTCCATACACAAATCCATACCTAAAAGATTTACAATCTCAATCGCCTTTCCAATCTCACACGTTTCCTTTCCTCTTTCCAGATCAGATATAAAGCTGACACTAAATCCTGTAAATTCAGCGATATAAGCCTGTGTATATCCCAATTCTTTTCTGCGTGTACGTAATTCATTTCCAAAAGCTTCTGCATCTGCTATTTTCATGACGCCTCCTTGTCGCATAGTCGAACGGCTTATTTTAATATTGCGCAAACTAAAAAAGGTCGAACGGCTTATTTTTAATCCCCAATTTAAGTGCAGGTAAGCTGTTCATGCACAATCCTCGAAACATGCTGCATCGGCAACTGCTACTGTAGCACCAACCATTGGGTTATTACCCATTCCGATAAGTCCCATCATCTCTACGTGAGCTGGTACGGAAGAAGATCCTGCGAACTGTGCATCAGAGTGCATACGTCCCATAGTATCTGTCATACCATAAGAAGCAGGACCTGCAGCCATGTTATCTGGGTGAAGTGTACGTCCTGTACCACCGCCGGATGCTACGGAGAAGTATTTCTTACCCTGCTCGATACATTCCTTCTTGTATGTACCTGCAACCGGATGCTGGAAACGTGTTGGGTTTGTAGAGTTACCTGTGATAGAAACACCTACGTTCTCATGATGCATGATTGCAACACCTTCCTGAACATCATCAGCACCGTAACATTTTACAGTTGCACGAAGTCCATCTGAGTATGCATGCTCAGATACGATGTTGAGCTTAGCTGCCTTGTAGTCATACTGTGTCTCTACGAATGTAAATCCGTTGATACGGGAGATGATCTGTGCAGCGTCTTTTCCAAGTCCGTTAAGGATAACACGCAGTGGTTTCTGACGAACCTTGTTTGCCTTCTCAGCGATTCCGATAGCACCCTCAGCGGCTGCGAATGACTCGTGACCTGCTAAGAAACAGAAGCACTCTGTCTCCTCCTCGAGGAGCATCTTTCCAAGGTTACCATGTCCTAAACCTACCTTACGGTGATCAGCAACTGATCCAGGGATACAGAATGCCTGAAGTCCCTCTCCGATTGCTGCTGCAGCGTCTGCTGCTCTTCTACATCCTTTTTTGATTGCGATCGCTGCACCTACAGTGTATGCCCAGCAAGCGTTCTCAAAACAGATTGGCTGGATTTTCTTAACCTGATCGTAAACATCAAGTCCAGCATCTTTTGTAATCTTTTCAGCTTCTTCGATAGAGCTGATACCATAGCTGTTTAATACAGCATTGATCTGGTCAATTCTTCTTTCATATCCTTCAAATAATGCCATTGTCGTTCTCCTTTCCTCTTATTCCTGTCTTGGATCGATGATCCTAACAGCACCCTGCTCTGGAGTTACACGACCATATGATCCTGAAGCTTTCTCCCAAGCTGTGTTAGGGTCATCACCTTTTTTGATAAAGTCTGTCATTTTTCCAAGAGAAACGAACTGATATCCGATTACTTCATTGTTCTCGTCAAGAGCGATACCTGTTACATAGCCTTCAGCCATCTCAAGGTAACGAACTCCCTTTGCCTTTGTTGCGTACATTGTACCAACCTGTGAACGAAGTCCCTTTCCTAAATCCTCAAGTCCTGCTCCAACAGCAAGTCCATCATCAGAGAATGCAGACTGTGTACGACCGTAAACGATCTGTAAGAATAACTCTCTCATAGCTGTGTTGATAGCATCACAAACTAAGTCTGTATTTAAAGCTTCAAGAATTGTCTTACCCTGTAAAACTTCTGCTGCCATAGCTGCAGAATGTGTCATACCGGAGCATCCGATTGTCTCAACCAGTGCTTCTTCGATCACACCATTTTTCACATTCAATGAAAGCTTGCAGGCACCCTGCTGTGGTGCACACCAGCCAACACCGTGTGTAAATCCTGAAATGTCCTCAATTCGAGCGTTTCATCCGGTCATCATAATCTTCTGCAAATTTTGCAGCATCTTCATAGAATTCTCCGGTACACTTCATCTTTTTCGCATAAAGTACCAGCAAAACAGTACTGGTTAAAAGAAGTACTGTTGCCACCACATTGATTCCTGCAGGACCTATGATAATAAGCTGAATCAATGCAATTTCCCAGCCTATAATCGGAATCAGCTGTACCACCGGAAGCTGGATTAAGTCCACAAACACAGATAACTGCATACCTTTCACCGAAACAAAGTAGATTGCCACCAGTGCAAAAGCTGCCATTACTCCATACATAATATAGGTAAGTACGGTAAAGAACTGTTTGGGAAGTGTTTCATTTCCATAGCAGATAATCATTAACGCTCCCTCTAAAATATTTTCCAGTACACCAGCATAAAGGAAATATAAAATCATCTTATATGGTGTAACACCAAATACACCAATTCAAGTACCAGTACAAATAATTCAACAATAAAATTGGTTAAGAACTGCTTCATTCCGGCATGAAGAATAACTTTCTTCGGTTCTTCCGGTGCAACAAATACAAAATGTACTTCTGACGGGCGGAACAACAGTCCTTTTCTCTTGATATAGGAAATCAGATTTGCCGGAACAATCATAACCATCAGTACGGATAAAACAGTTGCAATTCCTTCCGGGCTGTTTAATCCGAAATCGACAGACATGGAACCAAGTCCATACAATATCAATGCTGCATATAAAACAACAAATACCAGTGCAAAAGAAAAGTCCGTGGCCGTTTCAGGCTCCGCTTCACTTTATTCTTAATGGTCTGGAAAAAACAAAGGAAAGACTACTCATGTTCTTCACCACCAGTCTTTGGTTCTGTCACTTCAAAGAATAGTTCTTCTATGTCTTTATCCGCAATTTCTTTTTTTGTTAAATGTTGCTATAATTTTCCCTTGTTCCATTACAAACATCACATCCCACAAATCTTTTACCATTTCAAGCATATGTGTACTGATAAGAATGGTACAGCCTTTCTCTTTTAACTCAAGCACAACTTCTTTCAGTTCTTTTATGGCTGCCGGGTCAAGTCCAACCATTGGCTCATCCAACATAACAACCTTTGGATGAATAGCAAGTGCACAACAAATACTGACCTTCTGCATCATTCCTTTGGACAATTCATTTCCCAGCTTCTCCTGTTTATCCAGAAGTTCAAAACGTGTCAGCAGTGCATCTATTTCTTCCTCTGTAATGTCACTGTTATATGCCCGCCTCACATATTCGATATGCTCCCGCACCGTCAGTGCTTCAAACATTGCCGGAATCTCCGGTACATAGCCAAATATTTTCTTCGCTTCCAGGCTTCTTGCCTTCATTCCATTAATACCAACACCGCCTTCATAACGAAGGAGTCCTGCAATACTCTTTATAATGGTTGATTTTCCGGCACCATTTGGTCCAAGCAGGATACCGACCTGACCATCCTGCACCATAAAGCTGACATGGTCCACTGCTACATTCTTTCCATATTTCTTAGTAAGCTCTTGTACTTCTAACATTTTCACCCTCCAAAATTCACGAGAAACACTCTTTGTAAGCTTCCCGTATATACTGCGAGAAACACTCTTTTCAAAGTTCTCGTCCAACTAAAAAAAGCAGCCGTATGTATTACTTAATTAATACAGTAATGCATACAGCTGTTTTTGTCAACCATTCATTTCTTAATTTTCTTAATTTTCTATTGTCATTTTCTGCAAGCAGCTACCGCAGGTAACTTCTGCGGGTAAATTTCCATCCGTCTAGTCTTCTGCTTTACTTACAATTTCATTCTTATTCTTATAAATAGAATGCGCCGGAACTACTCCACGTACCGGGGAAAGCGGATAAATATTGGTATGTGGTCCGATAACCGTTCCCGGATTCAATACGGAATTACAGCCGACCTCTACAAAATCTCCTAACATGGCACCGAATTTCTTGCGTCCGGTTTCCATCTTCTCATCAGCAGATTTTACTACCACCAGTGTCTTATCGGATTTTACATTGGATGTGATGGAACCTGCTCCCATGTGTGACTTGTATCCTAAAATAGAATCTCCCACATAATTATAGTGTGGTACCTGCACGGAATTAAAAAGAATAACATTCTTTAACTCGGTAGAATTGCCTACCACCGTTCCTTTTCCGACAATTGCATTGCCACGAATGAATGCACAGTGTCGTATTTCAGCATTTTCATCAATAATTAAAGGACCATTTAAACATGCTGTCGGTGCCACGGCAGCGGATTTTGCCACCCAGATATCCTCACCCTTCTGTTCATAAACATCCGGATTCAATGTTTTTCCCAGTTCTTTGATATAATCTCCGATTCCGGCAAGTGCCTCCCACGGATAAGTAAATTGTGCAAGATAATCCTTTGCGATTGTCTCCTCTAATGTATACATATTACTGATTTTGCACTGTTCCATCTTTCTCTTCCTCTCTTTCTTCTTCCGGTTTCCGGTCAAAATCAAAACGGATTTCATCCTCTTCAAACTTCAGACAGGTATCAAATACATTTCCTGCTTTCGAAGTAAATCCGGTTATTTTTTTAGCGGTATATCCTTTTGTAAAAAGCTCTTCTAATACTTCTTCAGCCAGTTCCACCTTTGCTACATAACGGTTCACCCGGAATCCGCAGTCACATTCATAGTACCACTGGCTTTTTTCTTTAACAATGCCCCGCACTTTGGACATTTTACTTTTGTCTCTTCCGGTTTCGGACGCTCCGGAAAGTCAAATTCAATGCGTCCATCCTCGGTAAGCTTCAATGGTGCATCAAATTTCTTGCCATTCTTAGACTTAAATCCTGTTATAATTTCTGTCTTTCCTGTTAGTAAAAGTGCTTTTACCTGTGTTTCCTTTAATTTTACTCCGGCTATTTTACCGATTGAGAAACGGCAGCTGTCCTCTTTGTTTTTTGTCATAATTGGCACAGCCATAGCCAAATGGCGTCTGCACAATATCACCCTGACACAGTGGACATTTTACATCTTTTACCTTCTTTGCTTCCACATGCTCAAAATCAAATTTCAGGACTTTCTTTCCGTTCTCATCTTCGCCAAGCATCAGGCAGGCATCAAATTTCTTCTTATTCTTTGAAGTAAATCCACGAATCGTTCCGGTTCTTCCATTGGTCAGAAGCTCCTTCACCTGGGCGGTGTTTAAATCTTTCCCGGCTATTTTGCCAATGGCAAACCGGCAGCCAGCCTCATCTTCCGCTTTATAATTGGCACAGCCATAACCAAATGGCTTTATTTCTATTGCTCCGCCACACAACGGACAGCTTACGCCCTCGATGGTCTCCGGCTCATTCTGTGAAAAATCAAAGGTTATATTAGGTTTTCCTTCTTCATCCTTTGTCATCACAAGGCAGGCAGAAAACTTCTTCTTATTCTTCGAAGTAAATCCCTTTAAGACTCCGGTTCTTCCCTTCGCTTAATAACTGCCTTACTTCTTCATCGTTAAGCTCTCTTCCGGCGATGGCACCAATAGCAAAACGGCAGCCACTGCCATCTTTATTATAATTTGAGCAGCCATAACCAAAAGGTGTAGTCTCAATCTCACCGCCACAGACCGGACAGGTTGCTCCGATTTTAACCTTTGCCTTCATATCTTTGGCATTGCTGCCAGCCAATGCCGGATCTGCCCGGCAATCTGGCTGGTGAGATTCTCATTTATCATGGAAACTGTTTCTTTCCGGATAAATTCTTCTAACTTCTCCCGGTAATCTTCCATAGGAACAGTTCCCTGGGTAATGCCATCCAAGCCCTTTTCCCAGGAAGCGGTCATCTTGGGATTCAAAAGTGCCGGAACAGTCATATTTACCACTTCATAAACCATCTCGCCTAAGGCTTCCGGCGTCAGCACCTGTGTTTTCTTATTCAAAGCAAGATAGCCGATACGCACCAGCTTCTTGATGATTTCTGCCCTTGTAGCAGAGGTTCCAATTCCGGAGCCTTTAATCTGTTCTCTTAATTCCTCTTCCTCGATTAACTGTCCGGCATTTTCCATGGCAAGCACCATGGAACCTGAAGTATAACGCTTTGGAGGAGAAGTCTTTCCCTCTTTTACCAGAAATTCTTTTACTTCTGCGGTATCTCCTTCTTTGAGACTATCTGCAAGTTTTAGTAATGCTGCGCTGTTCTTCGGATTGTTTTCTTCTCCGTCACCATCTTCCTTTTCCCGTTTTTCTTTGATATCCGGTCTTCCGGCAATTTCAAGATATCCGGGAACCTTTAATACTTTTTGCTCCGGCAAAGAAAGATTCCTTTTCAATTCCGATGGTCAGCTTTACCGTCTGATACTGTGCCGGCGGATAGAAAATACTTAAGAAACGCCGCACGATCAGTTCGTAGACCCGCTTCTGCAGTTCCGTCAGCGACTTATATTCATTGACCTGTCCGGTTGGAACAATAGCATAATGGTCTGTAATCTTACTGTCATCGGTATAACTGCTCTTTCCGATATTTTTATATAAACCATGCTCCACAATATTTTGCACAAAAGGAGCAACCGGCTCAAAGGAACGGAGTCCTCTGATATTCTTACTGATTTCTTTTGCTACGGCAGAAGATAACACTCTGGCATCCGTTCTCGGATAAGTAGTCAGCTTTCTTTCATATAAGTCCTGTGCTACCTGCAGCGTCTCGTCCGGGCTGATTTTAAACCTTTTCGAGCACTCTGCCTGAAGCTCCGCCAGGTTAAATAAAAGCGGTGCACGTTTCTTTGAAATTCCTTTATCTACTGTTTTTACAATTGCTGTTTTATTAGTTAAATCTTTAATTAATTTTTCTGCGTGTACTTTTTCTTTGAATCCATTCTCTTTATAAAGCAACGGAGATGCATAATAAGAAGAACCTTCTACCGCTTTCCATTCACCTTCTATCTCTGCATCAAAGAAATTTCCCACCACCCGGTAAAATGGTGTCTCTACAAAATTACGGATTTCCCGCTCCGGGATTACAACCATGCCAAGTACACAGGTCATGACACGGCCAACTGCAATTGCAGTATAGGACTTGGTTCCTGCAGCATCATTTAAAAGATTTCCATATTTTACAGACATGACACGGGAAAAATTAATTCCCATGGCATAGTCTTCAATGGTACGCATAATCCCGGAATTAGCAAGATTATCATAATCCGACATTGGTCTTGCTTCCGCAATTCCTCTTTTAATTTCTTCCTCCGTCTGCGAATCTATCCATACCCGCAGCTCTTTTTCATACCTTCACGGACTCCACCGAACCGCCGGATATTCTCTTCAATGGTCTGTCCTTCTTTTCCGGCATCTCCTGCCCAGTAAACGGTATCAATATCTTCCCGGTGTAAAAGCTTATGTACGATGTCATACTGTTTGCTTACAGATGGTATGACATTATATTTATAATCTTTCGGAAGAAATGGAAGGTCTTCTAACTTCCACTTCTTATATTTTATATCATATTCTTCCGGATATACCATCTCCACAAGATGACCGACACACCAGGTAATGACGTAATCACTATTTTCTATGTATCCGTCATTTCTGCCTGATACACCAAGAATTCGTGCAAACTCCTGCGCAACACTTGGTTTCTCCGTTATAATTAATGACTTACCCAACCGTTATTTCCTCCAATTTCTGTGCCTTTTCTATTATTATGTCTTTTTATCATTTTGACTTTTTATCATTTTTTGACTTTTCCGGCACTTTATAATTCCTTCATATCGATCAGGACAAATCTTTTATCTTCTTCTGCCATCTGCTTTAAATCCTCTGCAAATTCCTGTGCGGAAAACATATAAAGATATTTTGCAGAAATTTTTGCCTGCTTCAGATTATCAAGCAATGCTTCACCTGCCGTGCGGGTCATATAAGGCTCTGACCAGTTACAGATTCCGACAATGCTCTCACGGACACTGTTCTGGGCGACAATATCGATATTGCCCTTCTTTCCAACCCAGGTTCCAATCCGGTGAATGTCAATCGGAAGTTTACCAATACGATTTAATAAAGTCAGATATTCCCGGCAGACCTTGACAAAATAACGGTTCATATAGTCATCTAAATCTTTTTCAATATAAGTATCATAAAATTCTGCCGGTGCCATCATATATAAGTCCGATAAATGTGGATAGACAAAACGGAACCAGAAATTCACATAAGTATTGGCAATGCGGTAAACACCCTTTTTCGTATTCTCCCAGCCACCGGTATCAAAGGAAACCACCTTTTCTACCACATCAAATGCCATCAGATTCTTCATGTAGACACTGATTTTTGCTCTGGAGAAGCCTGTCTTAAAAAAGAGGTCATTCAGCTTATTATTTCCCGAAGCCAATGCCGCAAGTATTGTATTATATACAGAAAGTTCTCTTAATTCAATGCTGATATAATTTTCTGCCTCATGGAACAGGAAGCCATCCGGAGACAAAATATGCCGGCAGACATTTTCCTTAATACTCTTTTTGGAGTTCCAGCGTGTAAGATAACCCGGCACACCTCCAATAATTCCATAGACCTGCACTGCCTGACTGGTTCCATATTCCGGGAAATGTCGAACCACATCAAGAAATGTCGCATCCTCCATGCGGATGGCTGCGTCTACCTTCTTTAAGTATTCACCATATTTTTTCTCTACAGTCTTCCTCTACCCATACCAGTGAAGAGCTGGTCAGAATAATCATAACAGGACCCGGATATAATTTCTTTGCTTTCAGTTTCAGAATGCTGTTCATAAAGCCGACATCTTTTCTGGCAATATACTGGAATTCATCAATGACAACCACAAGTCTTGGTCGGGTCTCCACTCTTGATGCGGTTAAAAATTCATCATAACTATAGCGTGTCAGACGAATCCCGTATTTTGCTTCCACTTCCTGCCCCATCTGTAAAACCTGTTCCCTTTCGGATGCCTGTCTGGCGCGATAGTAAAAAACTTTTTCTCCTTACAGAATTCTTTTTATTAACTGCTCTTTCTGGCAGTTATCTCTTCCATATAAAAGAACAATCTGATTGCCGGACTGTCCATATACCTCTTCTAATTTCTTTAATTCGGATGTCTGAATCATCATTGGTAATATCCTCCAAAATTTCTAATTTTAAGAAGTCACTCTAACAAAAATAATATCACATTTTTTTTTCTATCAACGCCAAAACGAAAAAAAAAGAATGTGCCTTGGCACATTCTTTTCTATCTTCATTTTGTTACATATTTTGCTGCTTATTTTGCGGTAATGTAACCCTGTGCTTTTAACAGCTCTGCGCAAAGAACAGCTCCACCAGCTGCACCACGTACGGTATTGTGGGATAAACCGACAAACTTCCAGTCATAAACGGTGTCCTCTCTCAGACGTCCGACAGAGATTCCCATACCGTTCTCGAAGTTGACATCCAAGGAAATCTGTGGTCTGTTGTCCTCCTCTAAATACTGGATGAACTGCTTTGGAGCACTTGGAAGATTTAATTCCTGTGGTGCTCCCTTGAAGTTTACTAATTTTCGATTAACTGCTCTTTTGTAGGTTCTTTTTGAACTTAACAAATACAGCTGCTGTATGTCCGTTTAATACCGGGACACGGATACACTGGCAGGTAATAACCGGTGATGTGCCGGTACAATGACACCATCTTTGATTTCACCCCAGATACGAAGCGGCTCTTTTTCGGATTTTTCTTCCTCACCACCAATGTATGGGATAATATTTCCAACCATTTCCGGCCAGTCCTTAAAGGTTTTTCCGGCACCGGAAATTGCCTGATAGGTAGTTGCTACTACTTCATATGGTTCAAACTCTTTCCATGCTGTTAAAACTGGTGCATAACTCTGGATAGAGCAGTTAGGTTTTACTGCAACGAATCCTCTCTTGGTTCCCAGTCTCTTGCGCTGGAATTCGATTACTTTCATATGTTCCGGATTGATTTCAGGTACTACCATAGGAACATCCGGTGTCCATCTGTCACTGTTGTTAGAAACAACCGGTGTCTCTGTCTTAGCATATGCTTCTTCAATCTTTTGATTTCATCTTTGGTCATATCTACGGCACTGAATACGAAATCAACTTCTGCTGCAACATTTTCTACTTCATTTACATTCTTTACTACAATTTTTTTACAGCTTCCGGCATTGGAGTATCCATTTTCCAACGATCTCCTACTGCCTGCTGCATAAGTCTTTCCTGCACTTCTTGGGCTTGCTGCAATCGTGGTAACCTCAAACCATGGATGATTCTCCAGCAAAGAAATGAATCTCTGACCAACCATTCCAGTTGCACCTAAAATACCGACTTTTAATTTGTTGCTCATTTTTTTTCTCCTCACATTTTTATGTTCGTCTATCGCGAACAGTTGTCTTTCTGATAAATATACTATCCTATTTTATACCAAAAAATGCGCGAACAATTTATCAAAAATTACTAAGTGAATTGCATTTTTCTTAACATATGTACCATTTTTGTAAAAAATTTTTCAGAATAAGCTACATTATTTTCTACGCCTCTTCCGGCAGATTCAGCTCATCCTGCCAGTCCTTTGCCAGATATTCCTTATGCAATGCAATGACTTTTTCCATTGCGTCTTTACCAGGCGCACCAACAGTCAGACGTTTATTGACACAGGTTTCCATGGAAATTGCTTCATAAATATCCTCTTCAAATACCGGGACAGATTGCCTTTAAATCATCCAGTGACATATCATCAATGGCTATCTTCTTATCCAGACAATAAACACGATTCTTCCTATAATACCGTGGGCATCACGGAAAGGAACACCATGATTTACAAGGTAATCTGCTGCATCTGTCGCATTGGTAAATCCGTTGTTGGCACTGTCATGCATTTTTTCTTTATTGAATTTCATGGTTGCGAGCATACCGTTAAATGAGTGCCAGACAGCCTTTTGCAGTATCCATGGCATCAAAGGAAAGCTCCTTGTCTTCCTGCATATCTTTATTATACGCAAGAGGAATTCCTTTCATCGTAGTAAGCAATGACATCAGTGCACCATACACTCTTCCGGTCTTTCCACGTACCAATTCTGCAATATCCGGATTCTTTTTCTGCGGCATAATACTGCTTCCGGTGCTGTATGCATCATCAATCTCTACAAACTGGTATTCATTGGAATTCCAGATGATAACTTCTTCTGAGAAACGGCTTAAATGCATCATAATCGTTGATAATGCAGATAAAAATTCGATTAAGATAGTCACGGTCCGATACGCCATCCATACTGTTTAAGGTTGGTCCATAAAAACCAACAATTCTGCGGTATATTCACGGTCTAATGGATAGGTAGTTCCTGCCAGGGCACCGGAACCTAACGGACAGTAATTCATTCTCTTAAAAATATCCTGCAGGCGGAGTCTGTCACGGCGGAACATTTCAAAATAAGCTCCCATATGATGTGCCAGTGTAATCGGCTGTGCTTTCTGAAGATGGGTAAATCCCGGCATAATCGTCTCGGTATTTTCTTCCATAATCTTAAGAATGGTCTCAAGAAGTTCTTTTACCAGCTTGTCAGTATGCAATACTTCCTGTCTGGTATAAAGACGCATGTCCAGTGCAACCTGGTCATTTCTGCTTCGTCCGGTATGTAATTTCTTACCGGTATCTCCCAGACGGTCAATCAGATGTGCCTCTACAAAGCTGTGAATATCTTCGTATTCATCGGTAATAATAAGCTTTCCTTCTTCTACTTCTTTTAAGATTTCTTTTAAACAATCTACAATATCCTGCATTTTTTTTCTGTTAAAATGCCCTGTTTTCCAAGCATTTTCACATGTGCAATGCTGCCTTCCATATCCTGTTTATAGAATTTCTGATCAAACGAAATAGACGCATTAAAATTGTAAACGAGCTTGTCTGTCTCTTTGGTAAAGCGTCCGCCCCATAACTGTGCCACTCTTTTATCCTCTCTTTCCATACGGATGTCCGTACTTATTCTAAACTAAAATCCATAACTAACTTCTGAAAGTATACCTTATTTTTCATAAAATGACAACCAGAAGAAATCACTCCTGTACTGACTGCTCACTTTCCTGCGCCGCACGTTCTCTTTTCTGTTCTTCCCGCTCCCGCTTCGAAAATACACAGCCACAATAATCCTGCCGGTACATGCCATACTCTGCCGAAATTATGGTAGAACGCTTATAGCCATCCCGTTTCTTAAAATCCGAATATAAATAGGGAATACCATATTCTTCTGCCAGCATTCCGCCAATCTCATTTAACTTTGCAGCATTCTTCACGGGACTGATGGACAGCGTTGTCGTAAAATAATCACAATTTAATTTTTTCGCATACTCTGCCGCTTCCCGCAGTCTTAATTCATAGCAGCGGAAACACCGTTCGCCACCCTCCCGGATATTTTCATAACCTTTTACTGTTTCATAAAAACGCTCCGGTTCAAAGTTTCCTTCCACAAAGGTGACAGGATATTTCGTCGGAAATTCTTTAATAAAGCGTTTCTGCTCCACTGTCTCTGTGATAATATTCATCCTCCGGATAAATATTGGGATTATAATACAACACCGTAATATAAAAATAGTTGGAAAGATACTCTAATACATAAGAACTGCAGGGTGCACAGCAGCTATGAAGCAAAAGTTTCGGAACTTCTCCTCTTTCTTCTAATCCGGCAATCGTTTCATCTAATATTTTCTGGTAATTTTCTTTCATCGCATTTACCTTTCCCATTCTAAACTTCTGTCAATTCTGTTCCTATTATAATCTATCCTTTTCTTCTGTCAATCCGGGTGACCAATCTCATTTTTTCACATATATTATCCTATAAACTTCTATCAGGTGAATACCATGTGCTCCATCCTTGAATTGTCCAATATAGATTATATTTATCATACGAAAGAGGGCGAAACCAAGGCTCTGTCCAATATCAGTTTTACTTTATCCAAAGGAGAATTTGTTGCTATTGTAGGTCCCAGTGGATGTGGCAAATCAACACTTTTATCCCTTATCTGCGGTCTCCTTGTCCCATCCGGTGGCAGCATTTCCTTCATGGGACACCCCCTGCAGTCAAAGGATATCTTAAATATGGGATACATGCTTCAGAAAGACCATCTCTTAGAGTGGCGTACCATCGCATCCAATGTCCAATTAGGGCTGGAAATCCAGCACAAAATGACACCGGAAAATCTTGCTTATGCCAGCCGGCTGTTAGAAACTTATGGACTTGCCGATTTTGCTGCAAAACGTCCTTCTGAGCTTTCCGGCGGCATGCGGCAGCGGGCTGCCCTGATTCGTACCCTGGTACTTCGCCCGGAGCTGCTTCTCTTAGATGAACCCTTCTCGGCATTAGATTATCAGACCCGCCTTAATGTCAGCAATGACATCGGTACCATTCTGCGGCAGGAACATAAAACCGCCATTCTTGTAACCCATGATTTATCCGAAGCAATTTCCATGGGAGACCGTGTTATTGTCTTAAGCCACCCTACTGGGCACAATCCGCTCCATTATACCCATATCTTTTGATCCTACTTTACGCCTTTAGAGAAACGGAATGACAGCCATTTTAAATCCTATTTTAACTTAATATGGAAGGAATTTAATCAAAATGAATAACCCATCCTCTGCACAGCTTATGTACTTTACGGCAATGCCGCAGGCATCGGCTTAAAATAAAAATCTGTCGCATCCTGATTCTTGTTGTCTTTTTATTGCAATGGGAGCTTTGTGCCAGATATGGAAAAATCGACCCCTTTATTTTCAGCAGTCCCACCAGACTTATCATCTGCTTCTACCAGATGATTACCGGTCAGAAGCTCCTTTATCACATTGGAATCACCCTGTTTGAAACCTTAAGCAGCTTTTTTCTTTGTTATTATTTTAACATTACTGATTGCTGCAATCCTCTGGTTTTCCAAAACCTTATCCGAAACCTTAGAGCCTTATCTTGTGGTTTTAAATTCCTGCCAAAATCTGCGCTGGCTCCGCTGCTGATTGTATGGCTGGGAGGCAATTACAAGACCATTATCATCACCGGTATGTCCGTCGCTATCTTTGGCTCTATTCTGAGTCTTTACACTGCTTTTTGTGATATGGATAAAGAAAAGATTCTTCTGATAAAGACATTAGGCGGCACCCGTAATGATGTCATGTTTAAAATTATGCTGCCGGGCTGTATTCCCACCCTGCTTTCTATTATGAAAGTCAACATCGGTCTTTGTCTGGTTGGTGTTATCATCGGTGAATTTATTGCAGCAAAAAAGGCTTAGGCTATCTTATTATTTATGGCAGCCAGGTTTTTAAATTAGACTGGGTCATCTTATCAATTCTGATTCTCTGTCTCATTGCCATGCTGCTCTATCAGCTGATTGGAAGTTTTGAGAAGCTCTGCTTAAAGAGGAACTAAAGAAAGGCGGTATGAATTGCACCTGCTCTTCATACTGCCTTTCTCTTTCTTACTTTACAGGAAATTGCTTATGAATTTTTATGCTTCTTCGATTTCTTCAAAGTCACAGTAATCTGCTCCTGCTTCAGAAGCAAACTTAAAACTTACTTTCTCGCCCTGATATTCCACGGTAAAATCACCTTCCATATCAAGGAAAGAATGTGCCTGGGCTATATTATCCAAGAATTCTGCCATATCTGCCGGAAAGTCTTTTGCATCTGCCTCTACGCTGCACTCTTCTTCTAAGATTTCCTGCTCCACAAAGAGACGCAGGGTAAAATCATCCAAATCACTTTCATCATCAAAGTCTACACCCTGAAAATAATGATTGCCGCAATTTTTAAATAAGTTCTTTACATAAGAGGTACTGGATAAAATTCTCGACTGGGATACATCCTCTGCCTCAAGATAAATATGATCGGTTATCTTCACCTGATTTTCTGCCATGGTATCTTACCTTCCTTCTTCTGCCTTAATCTGCTCTAAGAACAGCATTTCTAATTTATAATCCCGGTCCGGTTCCAACTTTTCCATATTCTTCTTTGGAATGAAGCCGCCAGCCATTGCCGGATGTCCGCCACCGTTTCCATAATCTGCTAATGCCTTTGCTACAACTCTTCCGGCATCTACATGATTGAATGCACTCCGGACAGAAAACTTAATGCCATCAGAACGGATTGCATAAATCACGGAAATATTAACTACATCAAGAGATAAAATAAAGTCTGAAATAATTGCAATCAGCGCATCCGGACAATCAAACGGAATCGATGCAAATCCCACATCATCATAAATGTGGATATTATCGATTGCTGCACCATATGCCTTTAAATCAGAAAACTCCATTACATTTACATACATGGATTTTAACTCTTCCACATCTGCCATTGGATAGATGTATGCAAACATATCCACATCAAGCTTTGTTGTACCACGAACAAAGTCATCCGTATCCATCTTGATGCCATATGCCAGTGCTGCCGCCACATCCCGGCTCATTGGTGTATTGGTAAGATAAAAATACTCTGCAATCATTGTGGCACAGGCTCCTACACGGCGCACATCTTTATAAGCATATTCACAGGCAATTACTGTCGGATGATGGTCAATACATGCCACCTCATCCCCGATAAAATCGGTCAGATTCGTATTATATTTCTGGGAGTCTACGGTAACAATATAGTCCTCTTTCTTCATATCATCCAAATCTTCTTTAGACAAAATATCAATATGAAATGTATCAAACATCTTTCTTGTACTCAGGCGTTCAATCTTGCCATCATAACAGATATCTGCTTTAATCCCATGGTAATTTAAAAAATGCTGTAAGCCAAAGGCACTGGCAATCACATCCGGATCTGGAAAATTATGTGTCTGAATATAAGTTCTGTGTCCTCTTAATAACTCTACTAATTGTAAGGGATCCATGTTTTATCTCCTGGTATGATTTCTTCTTATTTTAATATAGAAAGCGGATTATTTTCCTTCTGGAATTTTAAGGCAAACAAAGCTGCCCCATAGCATAAAATTCCAATCAGCATAAATATCACTTTACCGGAAATTATTCCAACGACAATCTCTGCTGCTGCAACAATTCCATGCAGCCAGACAGGAAGGTTATGCAGACATGCAGCAAGTCCCGCTTCAATCAACACTACAATACATACGCTCACTACCGGCATCTTCCATACCAGTATACCCAGAACAATTTCCAATACGGCAAAAACCACAAATACACATAACATAATCAGCGCGCTGTTTTCCTTTAATTCTGCAATCGTAAACTGACTGTTCTTCTTTGCATAATTTTTCTTTGCGCTGTTGATTTTCTTCTTCATATTCTTCTTACTGTCCTCAGTTTTCTTTCCCCTGAAACAAATTCCTTCACTTCCATGAAAAAAACTTCCTCCTTGTAATGATTTCCCTTTTCATAAGCCGGTTCATCTTTCTCCGGTTCTTACACATCTACGCTCATTATACCAAGTAACCATTGAAAGAACAACTTTTTCAAAAAAACATTGCAAATTTATTTTTTTCTATATATAATATTATAGTATGATTTTAATAAATAAAGGGTTGTCTGAGAAAAATATTTTATTTCGCATATAGCCAGATTATTCTGCTTCCGTGGCTCAGTTGGTAGAGCGGCGCATTCGTAATGCGTAGGTCAGGGGTTCGAGTCCCCTCGGGAGCTTTTTTTTTTGTTGTCTAAAAATAAGCTAAAAATAGTATTGACATTTCTCTTTCAATTTCTCATAATACTCCTTAGTGAGTTTATTATTATTAAACTTCAAATACATTATTAGCTTCATTTTGTAAAAACTATGTAAAATCACTTTTCATGGAAAGGAAGTACAAAATGGATATTGGAAATAAAATCAAGGAGTTGCGGATTCTCTACGGTCTCACCCAGCAGGAACTGGCTGACCGTCTGGAATTATCCAAAGGATTTATCTCCCAGTTAGAGCGTAATCTTACATCTCCTTCCGTGGGTACACTTTTAGATATTATCCAGTGTCTCGGCACTACGCCGGCAGAATTTTTTGCAGATGATGAACCTGCACAGCTTGTCTTTAAAAATGAAGATTATTTTGAAAAAGAAGATGCGGAACACAGGAGCTTAATCGAATGGATGGTTCCCGGTGCCCAGAAAGATATGATGGAACCGGTACGGCTGACGCTGAAGCCCGGCGGCACATCAGACATCTATCTTCCACATGAGGGAGAAGAATTCGGCTATGTACTTAAGGGCTCCATTAAAATCATATATGGTACCCGCACTTATACTGCAAGACAGGGGGAGTCTTTTTATCTTAAGTCCAATAAAAGCACCATATCGAAAATACCGGCAGGAAAGATGCCGTTCTTATCTGGGTTACAAACCCGCCAAGTTTTTAGGAGGTTATGATGGGCAAGAAATTAATACAATTAGAAAATATTACCAAAACTTATGACGGAAATATGATTTTGGATGACTTAAATCTTTATGTAAAGGAAAACGAATTCTTAACACTGCTGGGACCTTCCGGCTGTGGAAAGACTACTACCCTGCGTCTTATCGGTGGTTTTGAGACACCGGACACCGGACGTATTATTTTTGATGGAAAAGATATTACTTCTCTTCCGCCAAATGAGCGTAAATTAAATACCGTATTCCAGAAATACGCACTTTTTACCCATATGAGCATTGCAGATAATATTGCTTTTGGTTTAAAAATCAGCAAAAAAGCAAGGCTTATATTCAGGATAAAATCAAATATGCCTTAAAGCTTGTACACTTAGACGGTTATGAAAACCGCAGCATTGATTCCTTAAGCGGTGGCCAGCAGCAGCGTATTGCCATCGCCCGCGCCATTGTAAATGAACCAAAGGTGCTCCTTTTAGACGAGCCTTTGGGCGCACTGGATTTAAAAATGCGTCAGGACATGCAGTACGAACTGATTCGTCTGAAAAATGAACTTGGCATTACTTTTATCTATGTTACCCATGACCAGGAGGAGGCTCTGACCATGTCCGATACCATCGTTGTCATGAATCAGGGCTATATCCAGCAGATTGGTACTCCGGAAGATATTTATAATGAGCCGGAAAATGCATTTGTTGCTGACTTTATCGGAGACAGCAATATCATTGACGGTGTCATGATTGAGGATAAATTAGTCAGCTTCTTAGGCATCAAGCACGAATGTGTCGACACCGGTTTTGGTAATAATAAACCGGTAGACGTAGTCATCCGCCCGGAAGATATTGATATTGTAGAAGCCGGCACCGGTTTTATGGATGGTGATATTACTTCTGTTATCTTCAAGGGTGTCCACTATGAAATCGAAATTATGGCGGCGGCTATGAATGGCTTGTTCATACCACCAAATATTTTGAAACCGGAAGCCATGTAGGAATGAAGGTAATTCCTTTCAATATCCAGATTATGCATAAACCGGAATCCAGTGACGAAAAGGCGGTGGAACTCGATGCATAATACCAGAAAAAGACTTTTAGCCGGACCTTATCTGGTCTGGATTATTATTGGATTTACTGTACTTCCGATTCTGATGATATTATATTACGCATTCACCAACAGTGACGGTGGTTTTACCTGGGCAAATATTGCTGCAATTGCAGACCCGGTACATATAAAAGCACTCCTGCTTTCCTTGAAGCTTGGTATCTTATGTACGGTTGTCTGTCTCCTGCTCTCCTACCCGCTTGCCATGATATTAAACAGTCTTCATATCAAGCATCAGAGCTTTGTGGTATTTATCTTCGTCCTGCCAATGTGGATGAATTTTATGCTACGTATTTTAGCATGGCAGATGTTGCTTTCAATAATGGAATTATCAATGGATTCCTTTCCATTTTTGGCATCCCGAAGCTTCATATGTTAAATACACAGGGAGCCGTTGTATTTGGCATGATTTATGATTTTCTTCCATTTATGATTATGCCGATTTACAATTCCATAGTACGTATCCGCAAGGAAACAATAGATGCGGCAAGGGATTTAGGTGCCAACAGTTTTATCACCTTCTTCCGTATCATTCTGCCGCTTACTGTGCCTGGAATTGTCAGCGGAATTATTATGGTATTCGTGCCGGCACTTACCTCCTTTGTTATTTCAGACCTTTTAGGTGGAGGTAAAGTACTTCTCATTGGAAATGTTATTGAGCAGTCCTTCATGCAGGGTTCCTACTGGAATTTAGGTTCCGGACTTTCCATTGTACTTATGATTTTTGTTTTAATCAGTATGGCATTTATGAATCGTGCCGGTGAATCAGGAGGGCATGCAGTATGGTAAAGAAAAGTTTATCAAGAATTTATCTTGCAATTATTTTTCTGTTTCTGTATCTTCCGATTGGAGTTCTGATTGTACTTTCCTTCAACAACTCCCTCTCCCGTGTAAAATGGGGCGGATTTACGACAGAATGGTATCGCAATCTTGTTTCTGACCCGACTATTATGAATGCCTTTTATACCACGATTCTGATTACCGTTGCATCTTCTGTGATTGCTACAATAATCGGAACCATGGCAGCAATCGGAATCAGTGCCATGAGGAAAAGGAACCGTCAGATTATGCTTGGTGCAACTAACATTCCACTTCTGAATGCAGATATTGTTACTGGTATCTCCCTGATGCTGCTTTTTGTCCGCTTTACAGAGCTTGGAACATCAACCGTATTGATTGCACATATTACCTTTGACATTCCATATGTCATTTTAAATGTACTGCCTAAGCTTTCCAACACCTCATCCCATACCTATGAGGTGCCAGAGACTTAGGTGCAACACCACTTTATGCATTTTTCAAAATTGTATGGTAGGATATCAAGCCTGGTGTATTCTCCGGTTTTCTGATGGCCGTGACAATGTCCTTAGACGATTTCTCCATCACCTATTTTACCAAGGGTGCCGGTGTCAATACATTGTCTACCATGATTTATACCCAGTTGCGTAAAGGTATTATTCCGGAAATGTATGCACTGTCTACGATTTTATTCTTCCTTGCACTGGTGCTTCTTCTGATTATGAATTACCGCAGTGTCAAGGATGCGAAAGGAAGGTCTTAAGAAATGAAGAAATTCTTATTTTCATTTATGCTTATTGCTGGTCTCCTTACTCTTTCCGACTGTGGACAGAAAGAGGATGAAAATGCACTTGTTATTTTAAATTATGGAAAATATATAGAGCCGGATGTCATCCAGCAATTTGAAAAAAGAAACCGGTATTACCATCAAATACGAAGAATATGAAAGTCCGGAGGAAATGTATACCAAATATAAGGAGGGGTCCATCAAATACGATTTAATCTGTACCTCCGACTATATGATCCAGAAGCTTATCAATGAAGGTGAAGTCTTAGAAATGGATTATGATAATATTCCACTTTACGAAAACATCGACCCGACCTATGTGGAATTTTCCAAGGCCTTTGACCCGGAAACGAAATACACACTACCTTATTTCTTCGGCACACTGGGTATTCTCTACAATAAAACCATGGTAGATGAAGCTGATATGGACAGCTGGAATGTTCTCTGGGATCCGAAATATAAGGGACAGATTATCATGGAAAATTCCGTCCGCGATACCTTCGTTCCTGCACTCCGGCTTTTGGACTATTCCATCAATACTACGGATGAAGATGAATTAAACGAAGCACTTTCCATGCTTTGTGACCAGAAAGATTTAGTCTACTCCTATCTGGTAGATTCTTCTGCCGATGAAATGATTGCCGGAAATGCTGCAATGGCTCTTATTTATTCCGGAGAGGCTGCCTATGCACAGGATTATAATGATGATCTTGATTATGTGGTTCCGAAAGAAGGTTCTAATATGTGGATGGACTCCTGGTTCATTCCTAAAACCTGCCAGCATAAGGATGCTGCAGAACAGTTTTTAAATTATCTCTGTCGTGAAGATATCGGTATGGAAAACTTTGACTATGTCTGGTATGCTACACCAAACACCGCTGTTTATGACGAACTGGATGAAGAGGTTCAGGAAAGTACTACTATTTTTTCTGATCAGGAAACTTTAGAAAACTGTGAAATTTTTAACAGTCTTGATGTCCCGGCTACAGAAACTTATGACTATCTCTGGAAGAAATTAAAATCTTACTAAAATATTCTTGTCTCTAAAAGATTAGAAAATTTTTAGAAAAATTTCATATTACCTTTCTTGTTATTCAAGACACAAGATGATATATTGAAAGTCCATTGGAATAATCCATGGACTTTCTTTTCTATTTATTCATTTTTACCATTTCTAACCAGGAGGTCTTTATGACATATCAACAATTTCTTACTGAAATCCAGTTACAAATTCATTCTCTGTTTGATACAGATGTTACGATTCAGCTGCATAAAATCAAAAAAATAATGGCGTTACTTTGGATGGACTCACTATTCTGCAAAAGGGCTGCAACATTTCTCCCACTATTTATCTCAATGATTATTACAAAGAATATCAGGCAGGAAAAAGCATACATAACATTATTTTACATATCCGGGAAATTTACCGGGCTTACCGTCCCAGCAGCTCTGTCGATGTAGCATTCTTTACTAATTTTGAAAATGTACGGCACCGCATCCTCTTTAAACTGATTCACTATCAGAAAAATGAGGAACTCCTTAAAGAAATCCCTCATTTTCGTTATCTTGATTTTGCAGTTGTTTTCTATTGTCTTTTATCTAGCTCAAGTCAGGGAAACGCCACTATTCTGATTCGTTCCACTCATCTTTCCTACTGGAACGTCTCCGCAGATGCGTTATATTCTTATGCCTTAGAGAATACGCCGGCACAGCTTCCTGCTGATTTTGAACCATTAATGCCATTACTCAATAAAGCTTATGCCAATGCCCTTTCCTGCAGATAGCATGGAAGAAGAATCCGAAACACCGCTTTATGTATTAACCAATAAAGCCAGACTCTATGGTGCTTCCTGCATTCTCTATCCAAATCTTTTAGATTCCATTGCAGATAAGCTTACATGTGACTTCTATCTGATTCCAAGCAGTATCCATGAATTTCTGATTCTTCCTGTTCTGCCCGGAACCTGTATACAGGATTTAAATGCTATGATTCATGAAGTAAATTCCACTCAGGTTGAGGAAGAAGAAATCTTATCCGATCACGCTTATTTCTATTCCCGTTCTGAAAAGCTTCTTACTTCTATGCCAGAAGAAAGGACTACAATCTAGCATATAATTTTTCATATTCCTTTGCAGAACTGGACCAGGAGAAATTCTGCTCCATGCCACGTCTTGCGATATCCAGCCACCCGGTCCGGTTCTCATGGAATACCTGATATGCATAAAAAAAGACTGTCACGCATTTCATGAGCATTATAATTGGAAAAAGTAAAACCTGTTCCGGTATGCTGATACTCATTATATGGCTCTACGGTATCCTTTAAGCCACCGGTCTCGCGAACCACCGGTACTGTTCCATAACGAAGACTCATCAACTGGCTCAGACCACAGGGTTCAAATAAAGATGGCATCAAAAAAGCATCTGATGCTGCATAAATTCTATGTGCTGCTTCTTCGGAATACATAATATTTGCCTTCAGTCTGTCCGGATACCTGCCCTCATAATAACGGAACATATTCTCATAACGTTCCTCTCCGGTTCCTAAGGCAACAATCTCAAATTTACCGGAAGAAAGCAGTTCATCCATCATATAATCTACCAGTGCAAATCCCTTCTGCTCTGTCATTCTTGAAACAATTCCAACTAACATCACATCATCCGAATACGGAAGATTCATATCCTTTAAAAGTGCCTGGTTGTTTTTCCGCTTACCCTCTTCTAAATCATTGGCATCATATAAATAAGCAATCTTTGGATCCGCTTTCGGATTATATTCATTATAATCGATTCCATTAATAATACCGCTTAATTTATAGCTGTTACTGCGAATGAGACCATCCAAGCCTTCGCCACCATCCGGAGTTGTTATCTCATAAGCATATGTAGGACTTACCGTTGTTACAGCATCTGCATATACAATACCACCCTTCAGATAATTTCCCTCTCCATACGACTCTAATTTGTCCGGTGTAAAAAGAGCATCCGGCAATCCGGTAATATCTTTTACTGCCTTTAGATTCCAGCGCCCCTGGAACTGTAGATTGTGTATCGTAAATACCGTTTTCATATTCTGGTAAAATACATTTTTCTTATAGATATTCTCCAGATATACCGGAACCAGTCCTGTCTGCCAGTCATGGCAATGAATAATATCCGGCTGGTAATTCATATGCGGCAATGCTTCTAATACTGCCTTTGAGAAAAATGCAAATTTTTCTACATCTTCGTAAATATTATTATATGGTCTTTCTCCCGCAAAATAGTATTCATTGTCGATAAAATAATACTGGATTCCATCTTCCTTTGCCTCCAGTATTCCTACATATTGTTTTCGCCAGCCCAAATCTACATAAAAATGCAATATATGATGCATTTTCTTACGCATATCCTCACGGATACACATATACTTCGGCAGCATGACACTGACTTCATATTCGTTTTTGAAAAATATTTTGGCAGTGAACCTGCAACGTCTGCAAGGCCGCCTGTTTTGATAAATGGAACTGCCTCTGATGTAACAAATAATACCCGCTTCATTTCTGTTACCCCCAAATCTGATACCCTTTTTACAAATACGCAGTGCATCTTTCGCTGCGCTTTCTTTCGCAGTGCATCTCGAAAACCCCTGGTTTTCTCGATGTACGGGCATTCGCCCTATCAGCCGACAGAAATACGCGATACTTTGTGCAAGCACAGTATCGCGTATTTCTGTCGGCTGCACTGCCTCATTGCTTACGCTCATTATACCACGTTATGGGGGAGCAGAAAATACCTAAACTGTCTGATTCAGATACTATATTTTGCTGCCGTTTTGTAGAAACCACCCTTTTAATACGCTTTATATTCCAGGCGGATTCTGTCTGCAATCAGTGCTATAAATTCTGAATTCGTCGGTTTACCTTTTCCATTGTTTATCGTATACCCAAACAGCTCATCAATCGTGTCCATTTTGCCACGGCTCCATGCCACCTCTATTGCGTGGCGGATAGCACGTTCTACGCAGCTGGCTGTTGTCTGATATTTTTTGCGATTGTCGGATAAAGTATTTTTGTAATGGAGTTAAGCATTTCAATATCATTTACCGACATAATAATTGCTTCACGCAAATACTGATATCCTTTGATATGTGCCGGAACTCCTATTTCATGTATAATATTTGTCACTTTACTTTCCAGATCCTCCGGCTTTGCCGAAGGCTTTTTCTCATATGCTCCGACTTTTTTTGATTCCGCAGCATTCATTCCCCGGAGCACTCTTGTACTTTTTATCCGATTGATAATCATATCATTATCGAAGGGCTTCATAATGTAATAATCCGCCCCCAGATTAAATGCATCTTCTGTAATCCGGTCCTGTCCTACCGCACTGATAATAATAAAACTAGGACATTTTCTTATGGATTTATCTTTTTTACTTTTTCTAACAGTGCAAGTCCGTCAAGTTTTGGCATAACTATATCCAATAAAACAACATCCGGCTGTTTATGTTTGATAATCTCATATGCTTCGACCCCGTTCTTTGCCGTACCAACCACCTGCAAATCCTTATCGCTGGCTACGATTTCATCTAAAAGCTGTACCATTCTCTCGTTATCATCTGCAATTGCTACATTTAATTTTTCCATGTCAAACCTCCTGCCGTTTCCACTCTTTTGTACAAAGATGAAACTACTTGTATTTAAACACAACTTTTCTGTCGTTTCAAGCTAAAGCGTTCATCTTATTTCGACATCAATATTGCCCGGAAGACAACGGCTGCCTTCTTCCCCTTATACATTTTGTATCATAATTATATCCTGACATAAATTATGTCGAAACATGTCGTTAAATTATAAACTGTTTTTTCTTATGGATTCGACGTTTTCTCTATCTCTAACATATCCTCAATAAAAATACCATACCCCTTCTTTGCATCATCGACGAACACATGGGTAACTGCACCTATCAGCCTTCCGTTCTGAATCACCGGGCTGCCGCTCATTCCCTGTACAATACCTCCGGTGCTCTCTAACAGTGCCGCATCCTCTACTTCAAATAAAATACTTTTGTTCTCCTTATTCTTCCGATAATTAACTTCCGTAATTCTTATCTTATAATGCGCTATCGTTCCGTCGATATCACTGATAATTTCTGCTTCTCCAGGTTCAATATCCTGCTTATAACCAACCGGATAAGCTACGGCATTTTCCAGCAAATTATTTTTTTCATGTAATATTCCATAGATTCCTCGTTCGCAGTTCTCCTCAATATCTCCCATACAATATTTTTCTTCATAATTAATGACTCCTGATAATTCACCCGGTTTACCGGATTCTCCTTTACGATTCCCACCAGTCTGCTGTTATAAAGTTTTCCCGTCCCCACTTCCAGCATACTTCCGGTATCCATGTCTGTTACCGCATGTCCCAGTGCCCCATAGCTTCCATCCTGGCTGATATAGGTAAGTGTTCCGATTCCTGCCAGATCATCCCTTACCCAGACTCCTAATTTATACGTTTCTTCTTTTGATAATTTCGGCTGTATATATAATTCTAATGTTTCTCCATTTCGACGTATCCGAAGCACTAAAGATTTTCCTTCACATTTATCGACAACATCCATTAACGCCTCCTTATTTTCAAGCTTTTTTCCATCTACTGCACAGATATAATCTCCACTCTTTAAAACATTCTGTGCCGGTGCATACAGTACTCCATCCATCCCTTCAAAATTTCCCGTTCCGATGACAAAGATGCCATCCGTCTGCACATAAATACCAATATTTTCCCCGCTGGCATAGACCTCCTGTTCCGCTACAATATCTGCCTGCACCTCTTTTATTGGTATAATTCCAAAGAGCTTCGCTCGTAAAACAACCGTATCTGAAGCCATATCTATTTCATTTCTTTCGGCACCGGCCTTGTCCATGCTGCTTTGCAGCCGCTGATTTTCCATTACAGATGTATCGATAAATCTCTTTCCGGAATCCCGGCATTCGAAGGTCACCGGCATGGAAATGTCCAGTTTACTTAAATCACCATCGATAAGTTTTACTTCATCCGGAACCATATTTAACATAAGCTGGTAAGCAAATACCAGCCAGACAATCACTATAATCTGCCATATATTTTTTATGCTTTTTCTTATTAATCTCATCCGCATTATATTTTCCTCACTACAGGCATAATAACTACAGGAAACTCTCTTTACAGCTTTCCCGCGTAAAATAAAAACAGGATATTCATTGAATATCCTGTTTTTATTATGTGTATTATTGTTTGATTCAATCGTTTATTTTTTAGCATTTTGTGCCAGGTTAAGCATTTCTCTTGCACTTTCCAATACGGTGTCTGTAATCCTCACTCCACCAAGCATTCTTGCTAATTCAGTTACCTGCTCATCCTCGGTGAGTCTTCGTATGGTAGAAATGGTTGTCTCATTTTCTACGGATTTTCAATACTGAAATGGGCATCTGCCATTGCAGCAATCTGCGGCAGATGTGTGATGCAGATTACCTGATGATGTTCTGCAATCATATGCATTTTTTCTGATACCATCTGCGCCGTTCTTCCGCTGATTCCTGTATCAATTTCATCAAAAATCAATGTTTCAATCTCATCATTTTTAGCAAGCACTGTTTTTAATGCCAGCATAATTCTTGATAATTCTCCACCGGATGCTACGCTGCCAAGTGGTTTTAATGGCTCTCCCGGGTTGGTTGCAATGACAAATTCCACTTCATCAAAGCCATCTGCTCCAAAAGTCTCTTTCTGTTCAAATTTCATTTCAAAACGAACATCTAAGAAGTTCAAATCTACTAACTGCTCCCTGATTTTTTCTGCCAGTTCCTTCGCATATTTTTTGCGGATTGCAGATGCTTTTTCTGACTGCTTCTGCAATGTTTCTTTTAATGCATTTTCCTGTCGCATAAGCTTCTTATGATATACATCATAATTCTGCAGCTTCTCTGCTTTTTCCTTTTTTTCCTCTAAGGATGCTAAAATTTCATCTATCGTATGACCGTATTTTGCCTTCAGATGATTGATTTCATCCAGACGCTGCTCTGTCCCGGCAAAAAGTCTCATCATCAAATTCAGCCTCATCCATATAGTCTGCAATTTCCCGGTTCAAATCATTCAAAAGATTATCAATTTCCAAAAGTTCATCTGCCATCCCACGAATTGCATCATCATAATCTGCCACAGATGACAATTCTCTATGAGCTCTTCCGGTCAGCTCCGATGCACTGCCGTCTTCCATGCTGAGTAATCCATGGGCTGCATGAATTGCTTCCATGATTTTCTTTCCGTTCAGAAGCTTCCGGTATTTTGTTTCTAAAACTTCATCTTCGCCAGCTGTTAATGCAGCTTCTTCAATTTCATGGATTTCATATTCTAAAAGAGATAATTCCCGCATCCGGCTCTCTTCATCCAGAGAAGCTTCTTCTAACTCTTTCGTAACTTCATGGTACTTTTTATAAGTTTCTTTCAACTCACTTTTGATGTCCGACAGTTCATTTCTTGCATAATCATCAAGGATTTCTAAATGCTTCTGTTTTTTAAGCAGCGACTGGTGTTCATGCTGTCCATGAATATCTATCAGCAACGCAGAAACTGCTTTCATCTTTGATGCCGGAACACTTTCCCCATTGATTTTGGCGATGCTTCTTCCTCCGGAAATCTTTCTGCTTAAAATCAGCATATCATCCTCCGGATAAACATCAAGCCCGGAAAGTGCTTTTTCTTTAAAGCATCTGATTCTAAATCAAAAATCAGCTCCACAAAGGCATTCTCCTCATTATCCCTTAACATCTCTTTGGATACCTTTTCTCACAGAGCCAGATTAATGGAACCAATGATAATTGATTTTCCGGCTCCCGTCTCTCCGGTCAGGATATTTAACCCTTTTTCAAAATCGACTTCCGCCTCATCAATGAGTGCCAGGTTCTTAACATGCAGGTTTCTTAACATATTTTCTCCTTCTACTCTCTCTCGTCTTCCGTTCTAATCTTCCATAATCCGGCGAAGACGTCCCATTAACGCTGTGGTATCCTCTACGGTACGGACAGCGCACATAATTGTATCATCTCCAGCAATGCTTCCTACTATTTCATGGCAATCCATGGCATCCAATGCTGCCGCAACTGCCATTGCCATTCCGGATACCGTCTTAATCACAAGAATATTCTGTGCCATATCCATAGATACAAAACCATCCCGGAATACACGGACATACTTTTCTGTCATGTCTTCCTTATTTTCAGATAAAGCTACATATTTCTGACTACCATTGCTCAATGCTACCTTAGTCAGTTTTAACTCTCTGATATCCCGTGAAACCGTTGCCTGTGTCACATGATATCCTTCCTGCTCCAACTTTGCTGATAATTCTTCCTGTGTGCCTATCTCATTCTTCTGAATTAATTCCAGAATCTTTGCATGTCGTCCTATCTTCATTACAGTCCCTCCTGTTATGTATAATTCTGCATCTTTTTCCGCAAAATTTCAAGGAAACTAATCTTACTCAAACGAATAATCCCTACGGATTCTTCTGCCTTATGCACTACAATCTTGTCACCAACCTTAAGTTCCACTCCGGAATCTCCATCGAAGCTCACTTCCACCTGCTCATCCCGCTGGCTTCTCCGCATGCCTACTTCAATGGTAATTTCATCTTCCGGTCCGATTACAATGCTCTTGGAATTCAACGTATGTGCATTGATTGGTGTCAACAGCAAAAGGTTGGCTTTCGGGTCCACAATAAAGTACCTGCCGACATACTGTAACCGGTGGAACCGGTTGGTGTTGCCACAATGATTCCATCCGCCTTAAAATTATAGAGATACTCTCCATTTACATAAGCATTCAGATTCACAATCTGAAGTGCTCCCGTACGATGGATGACCACATCATTTAACGCAACCCTCTGAATCTTCTCTCCGCCACTTTGTACGGTATAGCCATCTAAAAGCATTCTCTGCTCTATGGTATAACGGTCAGCCATCAATTCATCAATTGCCGGGAATATCGTATTCTCTTCTACCTCACAAAGATATCCAAGCTTTCCTAAATTAATTCCCAGCAGCGGAATATTTTTCTTTACCAGATTGCGTGCCGCACGAATTAATGTTCCATCTCCACCAATAACAAGCACCGCCTCGGTTTCTGTTGGAATTTCTTTTTCCACTGATTCCGCTTTTTCTTCCTCAAAGCTGGCAAAATAATCACAGGTTCCACCCTTACGTCTGATGTAATCTATAATCTGATTGGTAAAAATAAGTTCACTGTCTTTTTGTGCGTTTACAATTATGAAAAAATGCTTCATATATCTAGGACAATGATGTATGTGCCGCCTCTACGATGGCCTCCACATCAATGGTCTCCTCCTTCTTGCTCTCGCTGTTTTTTTCTCAATATATACCAGATATTCAATATTTCCCTCAGGTACCTTTAATCGGTGAATAGGAAAGATTATGAACAGAAAATCCATTTTCCAACGCAAAATCAATTACCTTATGGATGACTTCCTCATGTACCTTTGGGTCACGGACAACACCTTTTTTTCCTACTTTTTCCCTTCCGGCTTCAAACTGTGGCTTAATCAGGCAGACCATTCTTCCACCGTCCCGCAGCAGCTCCCTTGCCGGTACCAGCACCTTGGTAAGAGAAATAAAAGATACATCAACGGATGCAAAATCAAGGACATCTGCAATATCTTCCGGCGTTACATAACGGATATTGGTTTTCTCCATACAGACAACCCTTGGGTCATTTCTTAATTTCCAGGCAAACTGTCCATATCCTACATCTACAGAATATACTTTCACTGCACCATTTTGCAACATACAGTCAGTAAATCCGCCGGTGGATGCGCCGATATCCATGCAGACCATTCCCTCTAAAGAAATATCAAATTCCTTCATTGCTTTCTCTAACTTCAGTCCACCACGGCTGACATATTTTAATGTATTTCCCCGGACTTCAATCTCTGCCTCTGTATCAAAATTTGTTCCTGCTTTATCCTCTCTCTGTCCATCCACAAAGACATTTCCTTCCATAATCATAGTCTTTGCTTTTTCCCTGGATTCTGCCAGTCCCTTCTGTACCAAAAGAACATCCAATCTTTCTTTCATCGTTCTTACTGTGCCTTTCTGTCTATAATCTTACCGATAATTCCATCTGCATCAATTCCTGTTTCTTTGCGGAGAAGTTCTACATTTCCATGCTCTACATACACATCCGGTATTGCAATATTTAAAACCTCCATGGAACCATCTCCATTTGTATTCATAAATTCCAATACATGCTCTCCAAAGCCTCCGGATTGCACATTTTCTTCCAGCGTAACCAGAAGCTTATGATTCTTCTGCAGCTTAAGAAGCAGTTCTTCATCAAAAGGCTTCACAAATCTTGCATTGACAAGAGAGCAGGAATAACCTTTTTCTTTAATTGTTCCCTTACGGTAAGTGCTGTCTTTACCATGCTTCCTACTGCCAAAAGTAAAATTTCACTCTCTTCATAAAGAACTTCTGCCTTACCATATTCTAACGGTGCCCGATATTCCTTTAATTCATCAAAGGCTTCGCCTCTCGGATATCGTACTGCAATCGGTCCGGAAAAATCCACGGCATATTTTATCATATCTGATAATTCCCACTTATTCTTAGGTGCTAAAATTGTCATATTCGGCAGACAGGAAAGATAAGATAAATCAAAGATTCCCTGATGAGTCTCTCCATCACTGCCCACAAGTCCTGCACGGTCAATGGCAAATACTACATGCAATTCCTGTATACAGACATCATGCAGAATCTGGTCATATGCTCTTTGCAGGAAAGAAGAATAAACCGCTACAATCGGCTTCAAACCGGCTGCTGCCAATCCTGCGGCAAAAGTCACTGCATGTTCTTCTGCAATTCCCACATCAAAGAAACGTTCCGGGAACATATTCCGGAATCTTTTTAGTCCGGTTCCATCTGCCATTGCCGCTGTAATGGCAACCACTTTTTCATCCCGGTCGCCAAGCTTTCGCATGACAGTTGAAAAAATATCGGTATAATTGGCTTTTACCCGTTTCACAAGAGGCAGTCCTGTCTCAACATCAAAGGCTTCCGTTCCATGAAAACGTGCCGGATGGCGTTCTGCCGGAAGGTATCCTTTTCCTTTTTCCGTAATCACATGTACCAGAACCGGTCCTTCCACCTTAGAGGCTTCTTTGAATAATTTCACCATGGCAGGAATATTATGACCATCTACCGGTCCTAAATAAAGGATTCCCATATTTTCAAAGAGCATGCCCGGAATCACAAGCTGCTTGATTCCATTTTTGGTCTTACGGATTTTCTCAACAATACGTTCTCCATATTTCGGAATGCTGTTCAGGGAATTCGTAATACCATTCTTTAATCCCTGATAAGATTCTGCGGTACGAAGTCCGCTTAAATATCTGGATACACCGCCGACATTTTCCGATATAGACATCTTATTGTCATTTAAAACAATAATCAGATTTGACTTTAATTTGGATGCATTATTCAATGCCTCATAAGCCATTCCGCCGGTCAATGCACCATCTCCGATAACAGAGATGACTTTGTACTTTTCTCCGGTAATCTCCCTTGCCATTGCATAGCCTAATCCTGCGGATATGGAAGTCGAACTGTGTCCCGTATCAAAGCAGTCGCAATCACTTTCATGACGTTTGGGGAATCCGCTCATGCCGCCGTATTTTCTCAGTTCATCAAAACCGGCTTTTCTTCCTGTCAGTAATTTATGGGTATAAGACTGATGTCCTACATCCCAGATAATTTTATCCTCTGGTAAATCAAAAGCAAGATGCAGTGCCATGGTAAGCTCTACCACGCCAAGATTGGAGGCAAAGGTGCCCACCGGTTTTTGATATTTTATCAATCAAAAAGAGCGGATTTCCTCTGCCAGAATCGGAAGTTCGTTTTTATTTATCCTTTTATATCGTTTTCATGCTCAATCTTTTCCAGCACCATGTATCTTTACTCCTTTGGTTTCTGAAGTTCTTATTTCTCCCTATGAATCAGATATTCCACCAGATGAATCAGAAATTCATTTTTTACCACCAGTGATTCTAATAAATTCACTGCATGTTTTGAATATCGTTTCACATCTTCCTGTGCTTTTTTCAATCCCTCATATGTAACATAAGTTGCCTTTTCGTTTTTGGCATCACTGCCAACCGGTTTTCCAAGCACTTCCTGATTACCGGTAACATCTAAAATATCATCCTGGATCTGGAATGCCAGACCAATCTCTGATGCCGCCTCTTCGATAATCTTCTGCTCGCTTTTCGTGGCTCCTGCAAGAATTGCACCGATTAACATAGATGCTTCAATCAAAGCACTGGTCTTTAATTTATAAATAAAATCTAACTGGTCTCTGGTGACAGACTGTGTTTGATCCGTTTCCACATCTACGGTCTGTCCCCCTACCATACCATAAATTCCGGCTTTCTGTGATAATACAAGCAATGCCTTTGCCACATTAGGCGTCTGTTCCGTCTGTAATGCTGTCAATGCTGTCTCATAGGCAAAATTCAAAAGACCATCCCCGGCAAGAATTGCCATAGCTTCTCCATAGACAATATGCGTTGTCTTTCGTCCGCGGCGGTATTCATCATTATCCATTGCCGGCAGATCATCATGAATTAAAGAATAAGTATGAATCATCTCAATGGCTGCCATGAATGGCTCAATTACCTCTGATTTTCCACCAAACATGCGGTAAGTTTCCAACATCAGCATTGGTCTTAACCGCTTTCCTCCTGCAAGAAAACTATAATTCATGGCTTCAATTACCTGCTTCTGATAGCCTTCTTCCTCCGGAAGATATTTTTTATGATGTTTTCAATCTGTTCTGTCCGCTTTGTAAGCTCTGCTGTCATATCCATTAAAATTCTTCTAGCATTCCCTGTTCATTCAACACTAACATTTTCTTTTCAATCGAATCTATCCGCTCACTGCAGTGTTTCAGCTTCTTCATGCCCTGCTCATAGCAGACAAAGGATTCATCCAGAGAAATGTCTTCCTCCATATGTGCAATCAGCTGTTCCACTTCTGCAAATAAATCCTCTAAATTCTCATTTTCTTTTTTTTCCGTTATATTATCTGTCTCATTTTCATTGATTGTATGATCTGTCATCTTCCGATTTCCTCCTGGCATATGATTTCTTCTACTCTTGCCTTAACGGTTCCGTCTTTTACACTGATCTGCAATTGTTCTCCTTTTGAAACCTGTGAAACACTTTTTAAACCATTCTTCCGGCTGTCAGAAACATATGCATATCCCTGTCCCAATCGTTTCAATGGCGAAATATCATCGAAATGCTGGGCTAACATCCGAAGTCTTGCCTTATTCTTATCTAACTGCTGTGTCATGCCATGCTCTAAGCGAAGCTGTAATTCCCCAGATACTGTTTTTGACTGTTCAGACGATATACAGGACTCTGTTGCATTAATCTTGCCTTCAGTGTCTCCATGCGTCCCTGTATCACAGCAATTTTAGTCTTCATGCTGCGCATCAGATGTACCCGGTCAGTCCGTATCCGCTGTAACATCTGATTCCTGTCATATACCGCAAGTTCTGCTGCTGCAGACGGAGTCGGTGCCCGCAAGTCTGCCACATAATCCGCAATGGTGTAATCCACTTCATGTCCCACTGCAGAAATAACCGGTGTTTCACATTCAAAAATTGCCCTTGCAACAATTTCTTCGTTGAATGCCCATAAATCCTCTATGGAGCCACCACCACGCCCCACAATGATAATGTCCAAATGCATGGCATCCAATGCATGAATCCCATTTACAATGCTTTCTTTGGCACCCTCACCCTGTACCAGTGCCGGATATAGAATAAGCTGCACATAAGGATTTCTTCGTGCAGCAATATTACGGATATCCTGTATTGCAGCCCCGGTAGGTGCTGTAACAATTCCAATGCGTCCGGCATACTGCGGAATCGGTTTTTATACTCTTCCGCAAACATGCCCATTTCCTCAAGTTCCTGTTTCAATTGAAGAAATCTGGCATATAAATCCCCTGCACCGGCAAGTGTAATTTCTTTTGCATATATCTGATATCTGCCGTCCCGTTCAAATACTTCAATAGAACCTGTTACCTCGACTTTGTCGCCATCCTTCATACGAAAGGATAACCCACCCCGGTTACCGGCAAACATAATTGCACTGATGGCACTGTTATTTTCCTTTAAAGTAAAATAAATATGACCGGTGGAATGATATTTACAATTCGATACCTCACCCTTCACACATACCTGATGCAGGACAAAATCCTGGGCAAACATATTCCTGATGTATCGGTTAATCTGGGTTACCCCATATACTTTCTTCATCATGCGATTTTTGCCAATATTCCGTTGATAAATGCCGGTGAATCATCTGTTCCATATTTTTTTGCCAGTTCTACTGCTTCATTGATGGCTACTCCGGTTGGAATATCCTCTTCATATTTTATCTCATATACTGCAAGACGAATCAGCGTCAGATCTACTTTTCCCATACGGGTTGTTTTCCAGCCTTTGGATGATTCATTGATAATCTTATCGATTTCCTCTAAAACAGCAATAATCTTATTAAATTTATCTTCAATATAGCGCTCATCCGGCTTCTCAATCGGTTCATTCTCTTCGATAAACAGATTCATCTGCTCTTCGTATTCCTTCTCACTATAAAATTCCACACGGAATAACATTTTAAATATCTGTTCTCTGATTTTTCTCCTGCTCATGTTGTATCCTTTCAATATTGGTCTTCCATGTAACTATAAAAAAGAATGCTTTAACAGCATTCTTTATTATACTACATCTGCGGTTATCACAAAAGTATTATTTCGTATTTTTTTCATGTCAACCGTAGCAATTCTGACATTAACAATTGCTACGGATAATCCTGTCATAGTCTCAATTGCAGATTTTACCTTCTCCTGTACTTTCTCAGATACTTCTGGAATAGAATAGCCATAAGAAATATTTAAAGCTACTTCTACGCTGACTGTTTTCTCTGCCACTTCTACCTTAACACCCTTAGATAAATTCTTCATTCCAAGTTTGCTCACCAGTTCATTGGTGATATTTCCTGCCATGGAAGCAACTCCTTCTACTTCTGTTGCTGCAAGTCCTGCAATAATAGCAACGACCTCATCTGCCACATGTACTTCCCCAAGGTTATCTTCTTTTATTTTAACAACTTTTCTATTATCTGCCATCGTTTTGCCTCCTACAAAAATATTATGTGGTTATTATATCAGATAATTCATTTTTTGAAAACCTTTCCGCATAATATTGTGCATTTTCCCTGCGTAAAAGTTCTAAGAAATCTCTGTCCGGAATCGGCTTGGAATAAAAATATCCCTGCAGATAATCACAGTGCTGTTCTGTCAGATAATCTACATATTCCTGGTTTTTACTCCTTCTACCACAATCTCAAGCCCAAGTTCTTTAATCATGCGGATAGTATTACGCAATGCAATCATTGCCTTTTCATTTTTAAATGCTTCCCACAGAATGGTTTTATCAATTTTTACGATACGGAATGGAAACCGGAACAGATAATCCGTATTGGAATATCCCGAGCCATAATCATCCAAAGAAAACTCAATGCCCTGCTTATGCAGTATCTTGATATTGTTTTCCAACATATCACTATGGGCTGCCGCTGTCTCAGTAATCTCAAGATTGATCTGGGCTGGTGCTACATGATACTTCTTCATTATTTCCGTCAACCTCTCGGCAAGATTTTCCTGCATACACTGCACCACAGACAGATTTATTTCTATATACTGTAAGCCATAGTCTGTAAGCTGCTTTTCCTGGATAAAACGACAGACTGTCTCAAATACAAATTCTCCAATCTGCATAATCATTCCGCTCTTTTCTGCAATTGGAATAAATTCTTCCGGAGAAATGTAGCCCATACTCTGATCTTTCAGCCGGATCAGTGCTTCCGCAGATACGATTCTGTTTTCTGTCACCGAATAAATCGGCTGGTAAAAGACTTCGAAACCTTTATGGTCTACTGCATCATTCAAAAGTTTCCGGATACGAAGTTCCCTCTTTGGTACCGGTCAATATCCATCTCAGCAGTCTTTAATACTACATTTCCATTTTCAGATGATAATGAACGCATATACTGGATATAGTCAATTAATCCATTCAGATTATTCGCATCACGCGGACACACAATACTGCTGATATGAATCCGGAATTTTGTCTCTACACTGCCGGAATGCCATGGCTGTTCAAACCGGTCCAGAATCTGCCGGATCAGTAAGGAAGAATCAATATCCTTCTTCTTCCGGTCTAACGCCAGCACATATACGCTCTGTGAAAACTGGTAAATACGGGAATTGTCGATAAGCTTACGAAAAAATGCCGCCATTTCCTTCAGGAATTCATTGACGGAATCATTTCCCAATGTCTGCCGCATCACCTTTAAATTATGCACTTTAATGACAAGCATCGGAAAACGCTCACTTCCTAACAGGCGTTCCTCCGACTCTTTTAAAAATGCCCTCCGGTTCATAATTTCAAGCTCCGGCACCGTATATTCCTGTCCTTTCCGAAGAAATCAGATATAAAAGTACGCACATTGCCATTCCAAAAACTGAAACCGGAAACCCGGAAATGCAATATGAAGCACCAGTGTAAACACACTTACAACTGCAAATACAGTCGTAGAGAATAATACTTCAAAGCTGAGCCGTTTTCGGAAACGAACCAGAAACACTTCCCCCATCAGATAAAAATAAATCATACATAGGTAGAATAACATAATTCCATTCTGTCTCTGATAGCTGCCATCCGTTCCCACTTTAAAAAGATATGATATAAATAACTGTACTACCAGCAATGCGATTACAATCCAGGTGGTACAAACAACCATCCCTTTTCCTTCCGGATAAAGCGTTCCACTCTTCCTGTCAGGCACAGAATATACAAAAGATATGCTGCCGCTGCCACAACCTGTCCTAAAATACAGATATAGAGCAGGACTGTAGTTCCTGTTTTTCCGAAAGTAATTTCCTCCCAGAACAGTAAAAAGTCGCTGGTAGATACGACAAGCAGAGCATACAACATTACGCGGTATACCCTGCTTTGAAAATTGTCACTGTATTTTCTTAAATGATACGCAACTAATGCAGTCAGAAGAACAAATGCAGCCGCAATATCGTAGTATACTAAATGCTCCATTCTTATCCCTCACACTCTGCATAAATATTATCTGAAAGATATTTTACATCACTGAACGGTTCCTGCTCTGTTGTTTCTTCTGCCATTCCTGCCGCCTTTATCTTCGTCAGTTTGTCGATATAAAAATCCACAGCCTTCTTTGACTCTTCGAAAGTATATAACGCTGCCGGGGAATTCCATTCCCTGATATAAACCTTGTTGTAGTCAATATAAGCAATCATGGCAAAATCGCCGTCTTCCGGGTTAAGAAATGTCTTCTGCATGGATGCATGCATATCACAGCCACGGATGATTTTATCCTCTTTGTTTTTCTTCTGCCCGGTTACAGCTTTTGCAGACTTCTCTCCGGATTCCGTTTTATTTCCGGATGCCTTCTTTTTCTTCTGGTCTTCTTCCACCATCCGGTCTATGGCATCTGCTGCACGATTCATTGCTTCGAAAATATCAAGTTGTCCCTCTACACCTTTTTTCTCCGTTTTCATTGTGCCCCCTGTATTTTCTTAAGCCTTTTTCCAAAAAGAAATCTGCTTATTTTCCCACAATTTTTCTGGTATTGATATAATCATATGGTGTCTGCTGATACACGTAATAATTCAGCCAGTTTGCATATAACATATTACCGTGTGAACGCCACTGCAGTAATGGTTTTGCATTGATATCATTGTCCGGATAATAATTCTCCGGCATGGCAATATCCATCCCTTTCTGCAGATCACGCTTATATTCCTCATCCAATGTATAACGGTCATATTCCGGATGTCCCATCACAAAAATTTTACGTCCCTCATTGGCAATTGCCAGAGATACACCTGCTTTTTCTGATTCTGCAAGAATGGTAATATCCTTTACTTTCTCAATATCCTCTTTACGGATTCCGGAATGTCTGGAATGCGGTGCCATAAAGCGGTCATCAAATCCCCTTACCAGTGGTACTTTGCGGTTCTTTACCTGATGTTCGAAAATTCCAAACATTTTCTCATCCAGCATATATTTTGGGATACCATAGTGATAATAGAGGGCAGCCTGTGCGCCCCAGCATAAATGCAGGGTTGATGTTACGTGGGTCTTAGACCACTCCATAATATCACAGACTTCCTTCCAGTAATCCACCTCTTCGTATTCCATGGTTTCTACCGGTGCACCGGTTATAATCAGTCCGTCCAGATTCTCATCCCAGATTTCATCCATTGTCTGATAAAAATGATTCAGATGACTCATTGATGTATTTTTTGACTCATGGGATGATACCGTTAAAAAGGTAACATCAACCTGTAATGGTGTATTTGCAAGTGAACGCAGCAATTGCAGTTCCGTTTCTTCTTTTAATGGCATCAGATTCAGTATTCCAATCCGGATTGGGCGGATATCCTGATGTTCTGCTCTTCCCTCATCCATAACAAACACATTTTCCCGTTCCAGAATCTCTCTGGACGGTAAATCGCTCATTATCTTAATCGGCATATTATCTAACCTCTTTTCATCATATACACATATCTCATCTCATAATACCTTAATTTTACGAATACTTCAATATGCAATTCACTTTCCGAAACGTTCCACAAACATATCTTCAGAAATAATCGGAATGCCAAGACTCTTTGCTTTCTGATTCTTTGATGATGTGGATTCAATATCATTATTCACAAGATAATCTGTCTTCTTAGAAACACTGCCGGTAACAGAGCCGTTCTGGCTCTCCACATACTCTTTAAATTCGGTACGGTTTTTAAACTGATGGACATCACCGGTAATGACAAAGGTAAGTCCTTCACAGGTTCCGCCCTCTGTCACCTTCGGCTCTACTTCCGCAATGTTTAATATTTCTTCTAATGCAGCTACCGTATGACGGTTTTGATTCTGTCTGTACCAGTCCAGCATGGAAGTCGAACGCTCCGGTCCGATTCCGTCAATATCCTCAAATCCTGCCCCTGCATGCAGTTTCTGAAAGAAACCTCCTGTGCCAAGGGCAGCAATCATTTTCTTTCCTGCATCGGTGCCAATCTGCGGAATGCATAGTGCATAAATAAAATGTACCGGATCAACATTTTTGCTCTTTTCAATTGCCTGCAGCATATTGTTACAGGATTTCTCGCCAAATCCGTCTAAAGAGCGGACTTCATCCGCATGATTTTTAAGTGTATAAATATCTTCAAAATAATGGATATATCCTAAGTTCATAAACTTTAGCATGGTCTGTATGGACAATCCGTCAATGTCCATGCCGGGCTTGCTGACAAAGCGGCTGAATTTTTTTACATGCTTTGCGGTACAGTCCGGATTCGTACAATGTAAAGTCTTTGTTCCGCTGTGTTCACTGATTCTGATTTCCGTTCTGGCATGGCATACCGGACAGAATTCCGGAATCGTAAAAGTTCCTTCCTTTTTTCTTTACGCCGATACATTTTGGAATAATCTTATTTGCTTTAATAATATCAAGTGTTGTCTTCCCATCTTCTCCGATTCCAAGACGTTCCATTTCACTGATATTACAAAGGGAGGCTCGGCTTACGGTGGTTCCCTCCAGTGCAACCGGCTCAAATACTGCTACCGGAGAAATGGTAGATGCCGCACAGGACCACTCTACATATTTTAATGTGGTCTCCGCAGAGACATCCTGCCATTTAAACGCATAACCGGCTCGTGTCGCATGATGCCCGGTAACACTACCCGTCTGGGCATAATCATTATCTTCGTAACAGATAACCAGTCCATCTACCGGAATGTCCATTTCACCATCTTCTACCTTCTTTGTCCAGCGTTCTACAACTTTCTCCAACCCTTTCGCATCGGTCAATTCATGTGCTACTGTCGTAAATCCAAGCTTCTCAAGATAATCCATCCGTTCTCCCCAGGATGACATTGTTTCATCCAGATGCACCAGTGTAAATGCATAAAAATGAATATGGCGTTCCTTTACTTTATCAAGATTGCTCTTATCCAGACCTAAAGTGCCGGATGCAAGATTTCTCGGATTGGCATATTTTTCATCGTCATCCTCAATGGTATCATTGATTAATTCAAAATCTGTATAGGTAATAGCCGCTTCGCCACGGACTACCAGATGTCCCTTATATTTTACAGTCTTTGGAATCCCTTCAATGGCATCCTTCATAAATGTGATATTGCTGCCGACGGTTCCATTTCCTCTTGTTAAAATCTTAACAAGTTTTCCATTATCATAAGTTACTACCAATGTTAATCCATCCAGTTTCCAGGATAACCAGACTGGTCTTTCTCCCGCCCACACCTGTAAATCAGAAATCCGTTTCGTCTTGGCAAGGGAAAGTGCCGGATATTCATGCGCTTCCCGTTCACCATTGCTTTCCTCAAATCCGGCATTCTGTGTCGGACTTTCCGGCAGAATATATCCTGTTTTTTCTTCTAACCGGGTCAGTTCGTCAAACATGCCATCCCATTCATAGTTTGACATAATTTCATCCTGTCCATTGTAATATGCTTCGGACGCCTCATTTAACGTTTTTACCAGTTCCTCAATTCTCTTCTTCTCATCCATGGATATGCTCCTTACCCTCAATCTATTTTGGCATTACTGTTATATTGCTGGAATTTAAAATGCGCCGGTTCAGCTCAGTCCACTCTTCCGCCGTTACTCTGCGGTACTTTCCTTTTTGAGACTGCCCAGTTCTATATTCATAATGCGGACTCTCTTTAATTTTACTACTTTATATCCGCAATACTCACACATCCGGCGGATCTGCCGGTTATACCCCTGGGTTAATATGATTCGGAATTTACGCACATCCAGTTTTTCTACTGCACATGGTCTTGTAACCACACCAAGTTCTTCCAGTGGAACTCCCCGGACATTTTCTTTAAAAATGTCTCCGTTATGTCATGATTTACGGTAACTTCATATTCCTTTTCATGCATATTCCCGGCACGCATCATCTTATTTACAATATCCCCATTATTTGTCAATAATATAAGTCCCTGGGAATCTTTATCCAGTCTTCCTACCGGATAAATACGTTTCGGATAATGAATATAATCAACAATATTGTCTTTTTCGTCTTTTGCAGCAGTGCAGACAATGCCCACCGGCTTATTAAATGCAAGAAGAATCATTTCCTCTTCTTTTTTATTTCTTTTCCATCTACGCGCACTCGCTGTCCCGGCATCACCTTACAGCCAACAGAAAGAACTTTTCCATCTACCGTAATGCGTCCCTGCTCAATCAGACGGTCAGCTCCTCTCCGGGAACAATATCCTGCTTCACTTAAAAATTTATTGATTCTGACTCCGTTTTCTTCCATCGATAGTTTCACCCTGTGTAAATTTTCTCACTGCCCGCGGAACAAAGAATGTGCCAAGGCACATTCTTGTGCCTGCGGCAGTCGCTTGCAACATCTACCTTATACGCCGCAGTGTGCATCCTCGCGGAGCGTTTTTTACTTTACAGAAAAGCAACTTCCTGTAAAGTAAAAATAACGGAGGTCCTAAGACCTCCATCTGTTTATTATTTTAAGAACTCTGTCTTAACATATCCTTCTTTATCTTTCCAGGTGACTTTTGTCCACCCTTCTGCATAGCTCATCTGAACAGTAACAGAATCTCCTGCATAAGCAACTCCAACCTTGGATGCGGTCTCACTCATAGAGGAACGGATATTAACCGTATTGGTTAATGTAATCTTAGTGCCCGCTGCAATTCCGCTGGTGTCTGCCGCCGGCTCCTGTGCCGGTGCTTCTGTTGAAACATAGTCACTCTTTACATATGCCGGTGTACCATTGTAATCAATGCTGCTCCATCCATCTTCTGTCGTACCGGTTCTTGTCAGTGCAGTTCCCCTTTCAACTGTTCCAAGCAATGCTCCGGACTCATTCGGTTCCTGTCTGACATTTACTTTATCCAGTGTATATACCGTCTCCGTTGTCACTTCCGGCTCAGCTGGTGTCTCTGGTTCCACCGGTGCCTCTGGTTCCGCTGGTGTCTCTGGTTCCGCCGGTGTCTCCTCTGTTGCCGGCTGCTGCTGTGCCTGTGCCTGTGCGATTGCTGTTGCCCATGCATTATATGCATCAGCAATTGTAACCGTTACCATATTAGAAAGATTTTCATCTGAAGCAATTGCTTTTTCATAATTTGCCTGTACTTCTGCCTGTAATGCAATGACATCTTCCTGTGTTTCAAAACTACTGATTAAGTTTTCCACATTATTATCGGTCGGCTGTTCTTTATAATGACGGTTAAAGCTGCTGTATAAGTTATCAATATAAAGTGCTCCCTGCTCATTCTTCTTTACATAGAAGAACTCCATACCAGGTGATCTAGTATCTACTCCTGCGAATTTCCAATCCAGCGTTACACAGACAAGATAAGAATCTGCTTCTAATCCTGACTTGGTATAACATTTGATATTCTGATAACTCTCTGCATACTGTGACATCATGGTAATCAGGCTCTGTTCATTCTCGGAAACAGGTGTTGCATAGGTCTGTAATGTTGCCAGATCACCTGCCGCATATGCATTGTAATAATTCTGCATCAGGGTATTGATTTCCGGAACGGCATCTACCTGAAAGTTCTCTGATTCGGTACTCTGTTCCGTAGAAAGTCCATTATCTTTATCTTTATTTCCACTGCTGAATTTTATCATTACTACTGCCAATACAACAAATAATATTACTGCAGTAAAATATTTCCAGTTCTTCTGAAAGAAACTACTTATATCATTCTTTGATATCTTACTCATTTTTTCTTTGATTTCTGACGCTTTCATATCTGTCCTCCTAACCTTACCCATGACCCCCAAAAAAGCATGCTTTGTGAGCTGCCCATGTAAATAATGAAAAACGTTTCTTATAAGTTTTGCGGGACATAAATCCCACAAAAAAAAAATGTGTTAATATAAATTATAAAATGCACCCGGCGGGAATCGAACCCGCATTATCAGAGTCGGAGTCTGACGTTCTATCCATTAGACTACGGTTGCAGCTTATTTATACTAACACATCTATATAAAAAAATCAAAGGTTTTATTTAAGAAGCTTCTTCAAACTGGGAATTATAAAGCTGTGCATAGAAACCATTCTTCTGTAACAGTTCTTCATGATTTCCCTGTTCAATAATATCACCATCTTTCATAACGAGAATCAGATCAGCATCACGAATGGTAGACAGACGATGGGCAATAATAAAACTTGTTCTTCCCTTCATCAGGTTATCCATAGCCTTCTGGATTCTGTGCTTGTTCTGGTATCAACAGAAGAAGTTGCTTCATCTAAAATCAATACCCGGTTGTCTGCTAAAATAGCACGGGCTATGGTAAGCAACTGTTTCTGTCCCTGGGATACATTGCTGGCGTCCTCATTTAATTCCATATTATAACCACCCGGCAGTGTCTGGATGAAATGATGGGCATGGGCTGCCTTTGCTGCTGCGATCACCTCTTCATCTGTTGCGTCCAGTCTTCCGTAGCGGATATTTTCCATAATAGTACCTTTAAATAACCAGGTATCCTGAAGTACCATGCCGAAGGCATCTCTTAGCTCCCGGCGGTTATAGTTTCTGATATCGTTACCATCTAATCTGATGCTTCCACTGTTGACATCATAAAAACGCATCAGCAGCTTCACCATGGTAGTCTTACCTGCTCCGGTTGGTCCTACAATGGCAATCTTCTGTCCCGGTTCTACCTTTGCTGAGAAATCATTAATGATAATCTGATCCGGATTGTATCCGAAATGCACATGGGAGAATTCTACTTCTCCACGAACATCCTTTAATTCCACTGCATTTTCTGTGGTCTGGTCTTCTTCCTCTTCACCTAAGAATTCAAAAACACGTTCCGAAGCTGCGGTCATGGACTGTACCTGGTTAATGACCTGTGCAATCTGCTGGATTGGCTGGGTGAAGCTCTTTACATACTGGATAAATGCCTGAATATCACCAATTCCGATTGTTCCGTTAATTGCAAGCATTCCACCGGAAATTGCCACACCTGCATAGCCAAGGTTACCGACAAATACCATAACCGGCTGCATCATGCCGGACAAAAACTGGGATTTCAGGCAGACTCATATAATACATGGTTTGTATCATTAAACCGTTTTATGGTTTCCTTTTCTTTATTAAATGCCTGGATAACTAAATGTCCGGAATAAGTCTCTTCCACCTGTCCATTAATATGTCCCAAGTACTCCTGCTGGGTACGGAAATATTTCTGTGAAAATTTTGCAATTGCCGAAACCATCAACGCTGAAATCGGAAGAATTACTAATGCAATCAGTGTCATCAGTGGTGAAATGGAAAGCATCATCACAAGCACTCCGATAATGGTTGCCACGCTGGTAATAATCTGTGTCACACTCTGGTTTAAGCTCTGTCCCAAAGTATCCACATCATTGGTAATACGGGAAAGAACTTCCCCATAAGTTCTGCTTTCAAAATATTTCATCGGCATACGGTTGATTTTTTCAGAAATCTCTTTACGCATACGATAGCAGATTTTCTGTGTGATTCCAGTCATAATAAACCCCTGAAAAAATGCTGAATACCGCACTGAGAATATATAAGCCAAGAGTAAATAATAATATCTTTCCAATCAGTGTAAAATCAATTCCGCCGGTTCCTGCTACTTTATTCATCAGACCGTCTGCCAATGCCGTAGTAGCTTTACCCATTACCTTTGGTCCTAATACAGAAAATACGGTAGAACAGATTGCAAGTATCATAACTGCAACAATTCCAATTTTATATTTTCCAATATAAGAAAGAAGTTTCCGGAAAGAGCCCTTAAAATCTTTTTGCTTTTTTCACCCGGCATCATTCCACCGCCCATTGGTCCTCTCGGACCTCTACGACGTGGTGGACGATAACTTTGCTCATTACTCATGTTATTTTTCCTCCTTTCCCTCTTCTAATCCCAATTCCTTTGCGGATAACTGTGACTGTGCAATCTGCTGATATACTTCACAATCCCGTAATAATTCTTCATGAGTACCTTTTCCGACAATCTTACCTTCATCCAATACAAGAATCTGGTCGGCATGTAAAATGGTACTGATTCGCTGTGCCACGATAATTACACTGCTTTCTTTTGTTTTTGACTCCAATGCTTTACGCAGTGCCGCATCGGTCTTCATATCAAGTGCAGAGAAACTGTCATCAAAGATATAAACATTCGGATTCTTTGCGATTGCTCTGGCGATGGATAATCTCTGTTTCTGTCCACCGGATACATTCGTTCCACCCTGTGCAATCCCGCTGTCATATTTTTCCGGCTTTTCATTAATAAATTCTGTTGCCTGTGCAATCTCTGCTGCCTCTTTCATTTCTGCTTCCGTAGCTTCCGGTCTGCCAAATTTCAGATTGGATGCAATGGTTCCTGAAAACAGAATTCCCTTCTGTGGTACGAATCCGATTTCATCTCTTAATTCAGCTAAGCTTAAATTCCGGATATCCACACCATCTAAAGTAATCTTACCGGCTGTTACATCATAGAATCTCGGAATCAGATTAACGAGCGTTGACTTTCCACAGCCGGTACTTCCGATAATCGCTGTTGTCTTTCCCGGTTCTGCTGTAAAATCAATATCTTCCAATACATCTTCATCCGCACCCGGATAACGGAAGTTTACATGATGGAATTCCACTTTTCCGGTATGTTTTTCAATTGTTTCTTTTTCTGCCTTTTCTATAATAGAAGAATTTGTAGTAATAACTTCATCAATCCGGTCTGCTGCAACACCGGCACGCGGCAGCATAATAGACATCATGGTAAGCATCAGGAATGCCATAACAATCTGCATGGTATAAGTAATAAATGCGGTCATTGCTCCAACCTGAATCTGTCCGGCATCAATACGATGTGCCGATACCCAGACAATCAGTATGGTTACTCCATACATAATAAACATCATGCCCGGCATCATAAAAGTCATGACACGGTTGGTAAATAACTGTGTTCTGGTAAGATTCCGGTTTGCTTCATCAAACCGCTCTTCTTCCTTTTTTTCTCTTCCAAAAGCGCGGATTACGGAAAGTCCCGTAAGAATCTCTCTGGATACTAAGTTCAGGGCATCCACTAACTTCTGCATTATTTTGAACTTCGGAAGTGTAATGGACATCAACACCATAACCAGTCCGGAAATTACCAGTACTGCCATTACGATAATCCATTCCATATGTGCTCCGGTCTTTAATACTTTATAAATTCCACCAATTCCGATGATTGGTGCATATAAAGCATTCGAAGCATAATTGCTGTTACAAACTGAATCTGCTGAATATCATTGGTGCTTCTTGTAATTAAGGAAGCGGTAGAGAATTTATCCATCTCAGTATTGGAAAAGCCTACTACCTTACCAAAAATTTTCTCTCTTAAGTCTCTTCCGACTCCTGCGCCGACTCTGGATGCAAGATATCCGACTACCACTGCAACTGCCAGCATGAGTAATGACATAGCTGCCATCTTTCCACCCTCTGACCAGAGATAATTCTTCTGGATATGCTCCACATCAAGTCCTGCCTTTTCGTCACAGGATGCTGCATATGCTGTTCCCATGGCATGTAAGGTACTGCTCCCCACAGAATCTATCATATTTTCCATATATTCTCTGGACTGTGCTATACCATCCTGCGTCATTGCACCGCTTGCAATCAGCTGCTTCATCATCGGACGCATATCCACATAAGTTACCATTTCGCCATCATCATTTTCCGCTTCATATGTGGTCAGTTCCATCTGCATCATCTGTCCGATTTCTTCAATGGACATCTCATCTAAGCTTTCTTTGGTAATCTGGTTCTGCGGATTCTGCTCCAATGCTTCCGCAATCGTATTCTTAAAATCCGTTTCACTCATATTTGCCATACGGTAAGTCAGTACGATTGGTGTCAGTAGTTCATCATCCAATGTTTCTAATGTCTCTTTATCCGCAGTACATACATAAGTATCGTCTTTTTTTCATAGACCGCTTCAAAAGTATCCTTTTCACCATCTGTCATAAAAAGTTCCGCCAGCTGATATTCTTCCTCCGGCATCTTTTCCGGCAAAATATGTTTGATTCCCTTATTCTGGATTCCTACATCAATGATATCGGATGTATATTGTGGCAACGACAAATCGCAATAAACCTGTACTCCAAGGAGGAGAAATATTACCACGATGATATGCCAGTACGGGAGCATATTTTTAAATAGTTTCCGCATCTTTCCTGTTCCTTCCTTTTCTATATTATTTATAAAATATTTCTATTTTAATTGCTATTTCAACTGTCTTCTCTTTTCAATCTCAAGCTCTGCTATCTGCTCTAATTTATTCAGATAGCCAATCAGCCGGTTCATATCTTCTTCTCCCATTTTCTCCGTAACCGACTTTAATAATTCACTCAAAATCCGGTTGCATTCATTTAAAACCTCTTTTCCTTCCTCAGTTACTCTCACATAAACATTCCGCCGGTCACCCTCACACACCATACGTTCGACATAATTTTTTCTCTTCCAGGGAACGAAGTGTCCGGGACACCGCCGGTGCTGCCACACGCATATAACGTACCACTTCCGATACCGTAACCTTTGCATCTATCGATTTGCTATCCGGCTCTTTGGCATCTGTCTCTTTTGTAGCCATCTCTTTTTCTTTGCGGCAATGCTCGATGGTCTTTAAGGTTCCCATTTCCACGGATGAGACCCCCGGCAGAATGGATGAGATTTTCAAACGATGAAAACGATTAAATATGGAAAATATTTCATTTCCACAACCCTGCATCATTTTCACCTCCCTTTCTTTTCATTTTACATTTTCTATTTACTTAACATTGTCAACTATTAACATGTGAAAACAATAATAGCACCATGATTAAGATAGGTCAATTAAAAAAGTATAAAATTATTATTAAATCATATCATTGACAGTTAAAAACGAATCTTATAATATAAAAAAAGCAAGTTTTTTTTACTAAAGGAGACTAAAAATATGAGTTTTAATTTTTTAAACCAATTACCAAGTCCGGAAGAAATCAAAAAAAGAGTATCCGCTTCCGGAGAAACTGGCACAGATAAAAAAAGAACGGGATGCTGCAATTCGTAAAGTCTTAACCGGCGAAGATAACCGTTTCTTAGTTATCATCGGACCTTGTTCCGCTGACAGCGAAGAACCTGTCTGCGACTACGTCAGCCGCCTGACCAAAATTGCAGAAGATGTCAAAGACCGTCTGATTATTATCCCTCGTGTCTACACCAATAAGCCAAGAACAACCGGCGAAGGCTATAAAGGTATTGCTACCCAGCCTGACCCTGAGAAAGCTCCTGATATGGTTGCCGGACTGATTGCAATGCGTAAGCTGCACATCCGTGCCATTGAAGAAAGCGGTCTCACCTGTGCAGACGAAATGCTTTACCCGGAAAACTGGGGATATGTAGAAGACCTGCTCTCCTACGTTGCGATTGGTGCACGTTCGGTTGAAGATCAGCAGCACCGTCTTACCGTCAGCGGTTTTGATGTTGCATCCGGTATGAAAAATCCAACCAGCGGTGACTTTGCCGTTATGTTAAACTCTGTTTATGCCGCCCAGCATCCACACCATTTCGTATATCGCGGATATGAAGTAGAGACTCCTGGCAACGACTTAACTCACGTTGTTCTCCGTGGTGCTGTAAGCAAACATGGTAACAGCACACAGAACTACCACTACGAAGATATTATGCGTCTGATTGAAATGTATAATGAACGTGACCTTAAGAATCCAGCTGCTATCGTAGATGCAAACCACTCTAACTCCAATAAAAAGTACTTCGAGCAGATCCGTATCGTCAAAGAAGTGATGCATAACCGCCAGCTCTCCCTGAAATTCACAAGATGATTAAGGGTGTTATGATTGAAAGCTACATTGAACCGGGCAATCAGAAAATCGGCGAACACATCTATGGTAAATCCATTACTGACCCATGCTTAGGCTGGGAAGATTCCGCTCGTCTTATCTATGACATTGCAGAAATGAATAAATAATAATTTCATCTACAGGAGCGTTTTTTACTTTACAGGAAAGCAATTTCCTGTAAAGTAAAAAAAGGGGGCAGCCATTTTTTAAGAAATGACTGCTCCCTTTTTTCTATTTATACAAGTAGTAAGAAACTCGCAAAGCGTGTTTCCCGTAGTTTCTTCTTTATCCTCTGGGATGTGCCTTGGCATATACTTCACGGATTCTGCTCTGTTTCATCTGTGCATAGATTTGCGTAGTAGAAATATCTGCATGTCCTAACATTTCCTGAACCGCTTTCAAATCTGCCCCATTGCTTACCAGATGAGCTGCAAAAGAATGACGCAGCATATGCGGTGTTATCTCTGTCTCAATTCCGGCTTTCTTTCCATAGGCTTTAATTAATTTCCAGAAACCCTGACGGCTCATTTCTTTGCCGGAACAGTTGGTGAAAAGATATTCACTGCCCTCTTCACTGACAAGATATGATCTTCCCTCTTCCAGATAATGCTGCAGAGCCTCTTTTGCTGCTTCTCCAAAAGGAATAATTCTTTCTTTATGAGCATCTCTGCAGGTAACATATTCCAGTTTCAAATTAATATCACTTAACTTCAAAGAAATCAATTCAGAGACACGGATTCCTGTCGCATAAAGCAATTCTAACATCGCATGGTCCCTTAATTCCTTCGGTGTATTTCCGTTTGGCTGGTCTAAAAGCCGGCTGGTTTCTTCCATAGAAAGAATAACCGGAGCTTTCTTCTCTAACTTGGGTGCCTTTAATCCATCCGTCACATTTTGGTTTACATAATTCTGTACCACAAGATACTGAAAAAAGGCTTTCATGGATGCAAGTCCTCTGGAAATCGTTGCCGGTTTCTTTCCTTCCTGCTCCTGCTTTTCCATATATATTTTTAAGTGTTCCTGTCTGACATCCTCAACAGAAAGCACACCTTCAGAATACAGAAATTCCTTCATTTTGCGCAAATCTGTCTCATAAGAAACCGCTGTATTTTTCGATATTTTCTTTACTTCCTGAAGATACTTCATAAAAGCATCTATTTCCTGTGTCATAACTGTAACCACCTAACTCTTTTTTCTCTCATGCCCTTCTATTCTTTTCCAAAAGGCAGGTACAATCCCTATTATAATGATTCTAATTTGGAAAAGCAATTCATATTTTGTCTGTTTTTTGCTGATTTACATAAATCTACCACATGTATCTTATTTCTATTTTTCTACCCACAATATGTTGTAAAAATTTCGTAAAATTTTTTATATTTTTTCAACACGAAGTGCACCATACCTGGATTCAGATATGCCTCTGTCAAAAATCCGATAAAGAACAATAATAATATAATCCCCCACAAAAGAATCCATTCCCCAAGCTTTCCATGTTCCTTTCCGCACTGGTACTTTTCTTCTAACTTTAATAACAGCAGGTATCCGGACACATAGAAAATAAATTGTGGACATAACGCAATCATCATAAGCCAGATGGCACCTGCGCCAATATTGCTGATTGCCATCACGCACAGAAAACCAAAAGAAAAGCCGCTCCATATCAGAAATATACTATTCACAACCCGGTACCACGGTGTCATTCCAAAAAAATTAATGCAAGGACAACCGGTGCTCTTGCTGATAGTACATAAATAAAATAATCATGTTTTTCTATCGTAATATATTTTAACTGCTGTATGAAATAATCATTTAATATGCCATATTGCTGCAGACGGTTTCTTCCATACAGATTGGCAGCTATAATGCCAACCACAAAACAGCCTAAAAATAACACCTCTAACAGATGAAGATGCTTTTCTCTTCTTATCCCCGATACTCTTTCCATGTATTCACTTGTCTTAATTTTCTTATTTCATATTATTCCGGTAACGGTAACAATATGCCAAGATACCAGCTACGGTTTTACTGTCCTGGATTACTCCGGCATAAATTTTTTCTAATAATTCTTCCGGGTCATATGCCCTTACTTCAATAAATTCTTCCGGATCAAGATGCTGTTTGCCCGGTTTTAAATCCGTTGCCAGATATACATAAATAAACTCATTACAGAAAGCTACGGTCGTCTTTAAAGAAAGCATCTTTTCGATATGACCACACTGAAAGCCTGTTTCTTCCTCTAATTCCCGCATGGCACTTATTTTCGTATCCTCTGTCAGGGAATCCCTGCATCCTGCCGGCAGTTCAATAGTATAACGGTCTAATGCATTCCGATACTGGCGTACCATTAAGATTCTGCCCTCCGGTGTAACCGGCACAACTGCCGCCGCTCCTTTTCTGTGTTCCACATAATCCCAGTATGCAATATTTCCATCCGGTGTCTCGATGGTGTCTGAATAAACATCCACGATTGCGCCCTGATATTTTAACTCCCTGTTAACTCTTCTGATTCTTTTTTTCTTCCTGATGATTCTGTCCCATTGTATTCTCCTTTTTTTCTTACAGATTTTTCCTCATTACTTGTTTTTTCTTGCAAAAAATAAGCGTCCAAAAAGCTTTCACTCTTCGGACACTTATTTCCTGCTTATTTTGCGTAATCAACTACACGTGATTCACGAATTACGTTTACCTTAATCTGACCTGGATATTCTAATTCAGATTCAATCTGCTTTGAAATATCACGGGCAAGCAATACCATTTCAGCATCACTTATCTGTTCAGGAACTACCATTACACGAATCTCTCTACCCGCCTGAATTGCAAAAGATTTATCTACACCTTTAAATTCATTTGTAATATCTTCTAACTGCTTTAATCTGTTGGAATATGTTTCCATTGTCTCGCGTCTTGCACCTGGTCTTGCTGCGCTAATTGTATCGGCTGCCTGTACCAGACAAGCAATCAATGACTCTGGCTCTACGTCGCCATGGTGTGCCTCTACCGCATTGATAATAAGCGGAGATTCTTTGTATTTTCTACATAAATCCACACCAATCTGAATATGTGAGCCTTCTACTTCGTGGTCTACTGATTTACCAATATCATGCAGGAGTCCTGCACGTTTTGCCAATCTTACGTCTACACCAACTTCAGCCGCAAGTAAGCCACAAAGCTGTGCTACTTCTATAGAATGCTTTAATGCATTCTGACCATAACTGGTTCTGAATTTCATTCGGCCTAATAATTTCACAAGTTCCGGATGAATGCCATGTACACCTACTTCTAAAGTGGCAGCTTCACCCTCTTCACGAATCATGGTTTCAACTTCTTTTTGCGCTTTCTCTACCATTTCTTCAATTCTAGCCGGATGAATTCGTCCGTCTACAATCAATTTCTCTAATGCAATACGAGCAACTTCTCTTCGTATTGGATCAAATCCGGAAAGGATAACTGCTTCCGGTGTATCATCGATAATTAAATCTACACCAGTCAGTGTTTCTAACGTACGGATATTTCTTCCTTCACGTCCGATTATTCTTCCCTTCATCTCATCATTCGGAAGCTGTACTACAGAGATGGTTGTCTCTGACACATGGTCTGCAGCACATTTCTGAATTGCAGTAACCACATATTCTTTTGCTTTCTTTCCAGCTTCTTCTTTTGCCTGGTGCTCCATCTCTTTGATTAGTTTTGCAGTATCAAGCTTTACATCTTCTTCAACAGTTTTTAATAGATATTCTTTTGCCTGGTCGGAGGTAAGTCCTGAGATTCTTTCTAGTTCCCGTACACGCTCTTCATGAAGCTTTGTAATTTCAGCTTTCTGTTTGTTCAGCTCTTCTTCTTTTGCTGCAAAACCTGCTTCGCGCTTCTCAATGGCTTCCAGTTTCTTATCCAGATTGGATTCCTTCTGTTCCACTCTGCGCTCGTTTCTCTGAATTTCGTTTCTTCTTTCCTTGATTTCCTTGTCCAATTCGTTCTTCGTACGAATCGACTCTTCTTTAATCTCAAGCAAAGATTCTCTCTTCTTCGTCTCAGCGGTCTTCACAGCTTCATCTATTATCTCACGGGCTTTATCTTCTGCACTGCCAATCTTTGAAGCAGTCTGCTTTTTCTGGTATGCATTTGCAACAAACCAGGTGATAGCACATGTGACAATAAATGTAATTACAACAGCTATAATTACTGCCTGCACAGGAGCACCTCCTTTATTCAATTTTCATTGTTCATATAACATAAATATTCATTCATCTGTCATAAATAACAATAAATAAATTTTATACTTTTTCTAATATTATGTCAAGTAGTCCGGACATTTCATTACACGTAAAATGTCTTCACTTTTATATCCTCTCCGCATCAGATATCCATACTGTTTCTGCATTTCCTTTGCATCCGGCTGCTCCGGATTATAATGTCTCTTTTTAATATTTCAGCAATTTTTCTATATCATTATTTTCATAGATTTCTTCTAAAGGCCTGCTCTGTAATTTCTTTGGGAACTCCCTTCTGCATCAGTTCCTGCTGTAGCCGGCGGCGGCTCTTACTGCCCTGTCGGTAACTGATATAATTTCTTGCATAGCGCATGTCATCAATATAATGATATTTCTTCACATACTCTATGGCATCAAGAATCAGTTCTTCCGGATATTCACTCTCAGCCAGTGTCAGGTAAAGCCCCTGTTCTGTCCGGTCCATCTTCTCTAAAAGTGCAAGTGCCCGTTTTTTCACCCGCTTACCTACTACTTCATAAAAAGAGTTCCTGATACAGTGCCTCGTCTACGGTCTGCCCTTCCTGTAATCTGTAGCGGCGCACCTCACCTTTATATAATACAAGGTGTGTACCATCATCCATACACACCTTATATTTGTTTTTCTTATATTCTGTTTTTCCTGAAACCATTCTGTCCATTACTCTGCATCAAGAACTTCCGGTCCGTTTGCAGCTGGAGTCTCTGTTTCTTCTTCACTCTTATCCACTGCATAATGAGCTCTTACTTTTCTTCGATTTCCTGGCAGACCTGTGGATTCTCTTTCAGATAAGTCTTGGCATTTTCACGACCCTGGCCAATCTTATCTCCATTATATGCATACCATGCACCGGACTTATTTACAATACCAAGTTCAGAAGCCAGATCAAGGATATCTCCTTCTTTTGAAATTCCTTCTCCGAACATAATATCAAATTCAGCCTCTTTAAATGGCGGTGCCACTTTATTCTTCACTACTTTTATACGGGTACGGTTACCGACAATTTCTCCACCCTGTTTTAAGGATTCAATTCGACGTACATCAAGACGTACGGAAGAATAGAATTTCAATGCACGGCCACCGGTTGTTGTCTCCGGATTACCAAACATAACTCCAACCTTTTCACGCAACTGGTTAATAAAAATTACAATACAGTTAGAACGGTTGATTGCTGCAGTCAGCTTACGAAGTGCCTGTGACATTAGTCTTGCCTGTAAGCCCACATGGGAATCTCCCATATCACCATCAATCTCTGCCTTTGGCACCAGTGCTGCAACAGAGTCTACGATTACAATATCTACTGCACCGGATCTGACCATAGTCTCTGTAATCTCAAGTGCCTGTTCTCCGTTATCCGGCTGTGAAATATAAAGATTATCAATATCTACTCCGATATTCTTCGCATATGCCGGGTCTAATGCATGCTCAGCATCAATAAATCCGGCAATTCCTCCACGCTTCTGTACCTCAGCGACTGCATGCAGGGCAACCGTCGTCTTACCACTGGATTCCGGACCATATATCTCAATAATTCTTCCCTTAGGAAGTCCGCCTAATCCCAAAGCAATATCAAGACTTAATGCTCCTGTCGGAACAGTCTCCACATTCATCCGGTTGCTCTCATCCCCCAGTTTCATAACAGAACCTTTTCCGTACTGCTTTTCAATCTGGGATATAGCAGCATCCAGTGCCTTTAATTTATCTTCTTTACTGCTGTCTCTTCTCGTATCTTTTACATCTCTCGCCATGTCAATTCTCCTTCATGCGAACTTATGTTCGTTTTCTGATATTATAGTAGTATACTTTCTTCCAAATGTCAACTGCATTTTTAGAAAATATTTTTTCTGTCCCTATACATTCTGTAAAGTGGGTATACCCGGCAGAATAGCCAAATATTTTATAGACTGTAAATATTCTCATGTAAAGAAAAAAGACTTCTTTCTGAAGTCTCTCATGGAAAGGTATCCTTATCTTAACATAATAAGATTCCGGTTACAAATTAATTTTCTATAAACAATGGAAACCTATGGCAATCGTTCCATCTTTTTAATCATGATATTCATCCATACCAAGAATCAGGAAAATCTGTTCTAAGTACTTCTCACCAGACCGTTCTCCATAAATGATATGATTGATATACTGCGGACTGCACCCAACCGATGTTGCAAGTTCTTCCTGACTCATCTCAAGTTCTACCAGCCTGCGCTTTATTTCTTTCCCCATTGGAGTAATCTGCCGTTTTGTCTTTGCCATAAAAGTCTCCCCTTTTCTTCTTTATCATTTGTGTTTATATAAAAATGATGTATAATATGAAAATAATTTCACAAACTACATTATAATTCATAAATATGAATTTGTCAATTCATATTTGCGTATTTTATTTTATTTTTTATTTTCTATACAATATTATTTAATACCTGATAAAGGAGTACACTATGACAATCAGCCAACGTATCTTTGCATTATTACGGGAAAAGAAGCTTTCACAAAAAAGAATTATCGGAATACACCGGAATCTCTCCCGCTGCTATCAGCAGCTGGAAATCCAAGGGTACAAATCCTTCTTCTGATAAAATTGTAAAAATAAGTGAATTTTTAGATGTTGATGTATACTATCTTCTGACCGGTGAATACCAGCCAGCTTCCAACCTTCAGATTGCAGAAGAATCAGAATATCATGCTTTCCCATCCGACCCGGATGAACATTTACTGCTCCAGCTTTTCCATAAACTTTCTCCGATGGACAAAGGACGCATCATCGGTCAGTTAGAACAGAAACTTGCTGAAAAATAACTTCTATATTTTTTTATATGCAATGATATATTTTTATAGCAATATGAATCAGGCATTTATTACGCATCTATAAAAGTTGTATGATAAAATCCGGACAGTATATTAAGATATACCATCCGGATTTTCTTATCAGCTACAATCATAAAGCTAAAAGCCTTAATACTTCGTCTTTATCCTGCACACCGATGCTCTTTCCCTCAAAAACACCTTTTTTCATTACAACCAGGGTCGGAATGCTCATAATCTGATATTTTAAAGCCAGTGCTGCTTCTTCATCCACATGCACTTTTCCAACCTTTACCTGTCCCTCTTATTCATCCGCCAGTTCTTCTACAACCGGAGACATCATTTTACACGGACCGCACCAGTCTGCCCAGAAATCCAAAAGTACCGGTTTATCTGACTTTAATACTTCTTCTTCAAAATTGTCATTTGTAATCTTTACTACCATTTCGTTATCCTCCTTTACTTTTATAGAAAAGCTTCTATTTTTTCTTTTTTAAGTATGTCTCTTCTTAATTTTGTTTATACCCGCTTAATTTTTACCGAATTCCGATAATACCAGACCATCATTCCGGTCAAGTGTCATGCCGACACTCCATGCATTGACAAAGAGCAGCAGCGGATTGCCCTTCAGATCTTTGATCTTCTTCATATCAGAAGTACCACTCAGATGATCCAGATCAATATCTTTATTTTCAATCCACCGGATATGCTCATACGGAAGTGTTTCCAGGCGGATATCTACATTATACTCATTCTCCAGACGGTATTTTAATACATCAAACTGCAGTACACCTACTACGCCTACGATAATCTCTTCCATACCACCCTGATATTCCTGGAAGATCTGGATAGCTCCTTCCTGGGCAATCTGGTTGACACCTTTGACGAACTGTTTTCGCTTCATGCTGTCCAACAGACGGACTCTTGCAAAATGTTCCGGTGCGAAAGTCGGAATTCCTTCGAATTCGAAGTTGTCTTTCGCAGTGGTTAAAGTATCACCGATTGAAAAGATACCCGGGTCAAAGACTCCGATAATATCTCCGGCATAAGCTTCTTCTACAATGTGTCTTTCCTGTGCCATCATCTGCTGTGGCTGTGAAAGACGGATTCTTTTCCACCCTGGATATGTTTTACTTCCATGCCGGCTTCAAACTTTCCGGAACAGATTCGCATAAATGCAATACGGTCACGATGATTCTTATTCATATTTGCCTGGATTTTAAAGACAAAAGCAGAGAAATCGGAACCAAACGGATCAATCAGCCCCTTGTCCGAATTTCTCGGAAGCGGTGATGTAGTCATGGAAAGGAAATGCTTTAAAGTTTCTACACCAAAGTTCGTTAAAGCAGAACCAAAGAATACCGGTGACAGTTCTCCCCTGGACACAAGATCCATATCGAATTCTGCACTTGCACCATCTAACAATTCAATTTCTTCATCCAATTTATCCCGGTATTCCTGCCCGATTTCTGTTGTCAATGCCGGATCATTAATATCAAAATCTTTTTTCTTCACCTTCCTTGGTTCCCTTCAAGGTATCAGAGAACAGCATGACTTTTTTCGTATTCCGGTCATAAACTCCCTTAAAATTCTTTCCGGAGCCAATCGGTACCAGTTAACCGGACAGGTAGCAATGCCAAGTTCTTTTTCGATTTCATCTAATAAATCAAAGGTATCATTAGCATCACGATCCATTTTATTGATAAATGTAAAAATCGGAATGTGACGCATTACACAGACTTTAAACAGTTTTCTGGTCTGTGCCTCTACACCTTTTGAACCATCGATTACCATAACTGCAGAATCTGCTGCCATCAATGTACGGTAAGTATCCTCCGAGAAGTCCTGATGTCCCGGCGTATCCAGAATATTGATACAGTAACCGCCATAATTAAACTGCAGTACAGAGGAAGTGACGGAAATACCTCTCTCCTTCTCAATCTCCATCCAGTCTGACACCGCATGCTTTGCAGTTGCCTTTCCTTTACAGAACCTGCCAGGTTAATAGCTCCTCCATACAGAAGAAATTTTTCTGTCAGGGTTGTCTTACCTGCATCCGGGTGGGAAATGATCGCAAAGGTACGTCTTTTTTCTATTTCTTTTCTTAAATCAGCCAAAATAGGACCTCCTATAATTCCAGCGGCTCACCCGCACATTTTTGCTTTATGTCGAAGTAAGATAATATGGTTGCGGCAATGTCTGCAAAGCTGCCTCTTGTGCCATAGTTCTTACCCGGAGTAATATGCGCTCCATACATAAGAAGTGGTGTATACTCTCTGGAATGGTCAGTAGAAGGTGTACTCGGATCACATCCGTGGTCGGCTGTAATCATTAAAATATCATCCTCCCGTAACTTTGCCAAAAGCTCCGGCATCCGCTCATCAAAGTGTGTCAGTGCTTTTGCATAACCATCTACATCATTCCTATGTCCATACAACATATCATAGTCTACCAAATTTGTAAAACATAATCCAGTAAAATCTTTGTCCATATAGGCTAATGTTTTGTCAATTCCATCATCATTTCCGTTTGTTCGTACAAAATCTGTAATTCCGCGTTCTGCAAAAATATCTATGATTTTTCCAACAGACAGCACTGTTTTCCCACTTTCCGTCAGCTGATCTAACATGGTAACTGCCGGCGGTTCTAAGGAAAAGTCATGTCTTCCTGCAGTACGGGTAAAATTCCCCGGTTCTCCGATAAACGGTCTTGCGATGACTCTTCCCACTCCGTTTTTCCCAGTCAGCATATTTCTTGCAATCTGGCAATCCCGGTACAGTTCTTCAATCGGCACTACCTCTTCATGGGCTGCCACCTGGAAAACAGAATCTGCTGATGTGTATACAATCAGTTTTCCAGTTTCCATATGCTCTTTTCCATAATCCCGGATAACATCCGTGCCGGAATATGGACGGTTGCAAAAGTACCCCGCGTCCGGTTTTCTGCTCAAATTCTTCTATGATTTCCTGTGGAAATCCATTTGGAAATGTTGGCAGTGGATGACTGGATATCACGCCTGCAATCTCCCAGTGTCCGATGGTGGTATCTTTTCCTTTGGACACCTCTGTCAGTCTGGCAAATGCACCTTTCGGATTTGCTTCTTTTCCTCCAATGTGGACTCCGTCAATATTAAAATAGCCCAGTGAGCGCATATTTGGCATGGAAAAATATGGACTTCGTGAAGCTGCAAGTAAGGTATTGCTTCCTTCATCATGATACTCTGCCGCATCCGGCATTTCTCCGATTCCAACGCTGTCTAATACAATTAAAAATACTCTCTTCATAGGTATTCCCTCTCTTCTCATGGTTCTGTCGTTTCTTTTTCTTATGCTATTATTATACTAATTTCAGCCCCGTTTTCAAGTATCTAAGGGCGGGGCTGCTTCCCTTAATTTGTCTGTTCTGTTGTGTCTGAATTTTCGGTGGTTTCTGTTGCCGGATTCTCCTGTGCAGTATTTTTCTGAATTGGTGTGATAATGATATTTTCTGCCTCAATGCCGGCTTTTCGCTTTACAATATCCTCTATTTGGGCACGTTTGGCATCTGTTACTTCTCCCATATCAAGTACCACATCTGCTGTATTATCAGTAATGCTGACAACTACATCCGTAAATCCTTTTGCCTCTAACAACATCTCGGCTGCATTTTCCCGTTCTGCAATATCCGTCATTGCCACCATCTGATTTAAGGCATCCTGCTTTGCAGCTTCATCTATATTTGTATTATTGATAATTTCCAGCAAAGTCTCTTTGTTTTTAGAACGTACCTGTTCCCGGCCCAGTTTCATTTCTGACGCATAATCCACGCTGCTGCTTGCCATGACGGCTTCGCCCGGGTTCTCAAGGCTCTCTTCAACCACACTGTCTGCCGCTGATACAGCTTCACTACTGTTATCTTCCGTATCGGTAAAAATATCTGCTTCCGCTAAGTCATCCTCTGCCGATATCTCATAAGATAAATCTGCCGTATCCGCAGAAGCCTCCATTGCCACTTTTTCATCTTTGCCATTCTTGTCGGTAAAACTTAAGTAACCAGCCACTGCTATCATCAATGCCAATGCGGTTATAATGAGTTGATTTTTCTTAAATACTTTCTTCATTTACTGTCCTCCAGTCCGCTCATTTTTACTATTTTTATTCTATGTGCTTCTACCTGAAATAATGCCAAAACCGCCTCGGAAATATTCTGTTTCACCTTCTGGTTATCACCACCGGATGCCACAATTAAAATTCCCTCCACTTTGGGAAGAAGCTCCTTAGAAACAAAGGGTGTATTTCCGGCATCTGCTTCCTCATATACCGTACTTTCCTGTAGCTGCTGTTCCTTTGTGCTTCTTACTCCACCAGTGCTGTCACTTTCCTCTAAAGAATTTTCAGAAGTATTTTTATCCTTTTCCACCACCTGCGTCCCACTGTCCTGATAAGTAATCATCACCTTTACATCTCCGGCTCCGTCGATTTTTTCTAAAATATCTTCTAATTTCCGCTCTATTTCATCCTTAGATGCCTCCATGGTATTATTTTCCTTTGAAATATTTTCTTTTGCTTCCTCTGCCTGTTTTTTTTCTTTTTGTATCTGTGGGCAATGCGATAATCAGAATCAATATGCCTGCCAGGACTAAAATCAGCCAATCTGACCGTTTTAGTTTCTTTTCTTTTTTCTTTTGCATAAAATCCTGCATTTTCATCGTCTCACCTCTTCTATCTGAATCTGCGTCTTATCAACCAGATAATTTTCACATACAAATTTTTCTAATTCTACATACTCCTGACTTGTATGCTCCTTTTTTCTCCTCTGTTTCTTTTATCTCAATTGCCGGTATTTCAATATCCGAAACATGAACGGAACTATTTTTTTCAATGTTATCCCCAGACTTTTCCATACCGATTGTAATATGTTCTATTTCATAAACCTCATTTAACGTTACCTTACTGTATGCCACCGCATAGCCCTTTTGTCTTAACGTATCCTCTACCTGTCCACTGCAGGCTTCTTCATATTGCAAACGATAATCTGCAGTCTCTGCACTGCTTATGGCATTTATATTTTGTACATTTTCAAGTTCCTGAAAGAACTGTGCCTGTTCCATATTCTGTATCAGCGTATCCTCATCAATTAACCTAGAAGCAATGGGTGCCATTACCGCCAGCAGAATCAGAATCCTAAGAAAGAAATGCACATATTTTTCATAAGTTTTATTCTGTACCAGATACAGCATCACATGTCCAATCAGAAAAAGGATCAGAATTCCCTTCATCCAGTTTAAAATTGCATCCATTTTATATTGCTCCCTCTTCCCCTTCTTATTTCTCTTCTTTTCTTCATCCCATAAGGAATCCGGATACCGCAGTAATCATGGCAATCGTCACAAGAAAAAGAACCAGCGAAGTAAGTAAAATCCTTGTAAGCAGCTGGCAGCCCAGACAAATGCCGTTCATGCTTCCTGCGATCCTCTTATCCGATACCGGTTCGGTTACTGCCGCTGTCACTTTATACATAAGACTCAGCAAAAACATTTTGCATAGTGGAAACATCACCAGCAAAAGTAAAATCAATACCCCGGCTGTTCCGACACTGTTCTTAATGACCATACCCGCTCCAAGCATCAGTTCACTGACTGCTCCTGTAATATTTCCCATTCCCGGTATCATTCCAAGTGTCTTTGTAACGGTACTCATTTTCAAGCGGTCAATGACCGGAACCACCATGGTCTGTACCACATTCAGACCAATGGTTGCTGCAATCGCACATTTTAAACACCAGCGGATAATTTCTTCCATCAGTTCACACATTCTGCTAAAACGCTCTCCTTCTATCATATAATTCATAAATTCCATCATAATAAAAAGTTTCGTCATTGGCACCAGACAGGCAAGCATTCCCCACTGAACAATATAAACCACGATAAAAGCAATCTGGTAAAATCCTGCCGCTGTAAAATTTGCCATGGAAAATGCCAGAGACATGCCAAATACCGGAATCAGCATATTCATAAAATCTACAATCTGATTCATTGCCGTTACCACAATATCACTCATCATCTGATAGGACTGCAGCAGCAGGACTGTCATCTCCATATAAATCAGGAAAAAGCAGACCTCCGATATATAAGTATTATGAAAAATATCAGAGAAATTTTTAAGAAATGCACAGCTGATTGCCAGTAAAAGAACGGTTACCAGTATTGCCTTATTATCCTGCAATTCTCCCCACAGAATCCTTCCCACTGCCTGCGTCAGCTTTTTGCCCGTCACAGGAAAAGTTTCCGGTTGCCAGCTCTTTAATCAGTTCATAGAAACTAATCTCTTCTGTAGCATCCTGTTCCTTTAAATACTGCTCAATCTCTGATAAATCCAGCTGTTCCATAAAATCATCCGTATAATCCTTATCCGTCCCTGTCCCGCTGTTATCTGATGCTGCCGATACGGAAGATGCCTGTACAAGTCCTCCTGGCATGAGCCAGAACATAAAAAATATAATGAAACATCCTGCCGTTCTTACAGGCATCTTAAACGCATTTTTTAATGGTTGTTTCTTCATAAAAAAGCCCCTAACGTTTCAATAAATCCCATCAGCACCGGCATACTGATCAAAAGAATCGACAGCTTGGCAAAGATTTCAATTTGTCCGGCAATCGCCTGATACCCGGATTCTCTGCAGATATCTGTTGCAAATTCTGCTACATAAGTAATTCCAATCATTTTTAAAATCATGGCAAGATACCTTCCATCTACAGGAATCAGCTCCACCACACTATTGATGTAAGACAATACAATCTCCAATTTTCCTATCAGAAAGATAAAGATGCAAATACATGCCACAATGCTGATTAAAATGCTGTATTCGCTTTTGTAATTTTTGATAAAAAAGAGCAAGGAAAACCGCAGTGATTCCCAGTAATCCAACCTGAATAATATCCATATTTCTCCTCTACAACGAAAATAGTGACTTCATCGTTTCAAACAAATCATATATGTATGGAACAATCCAGAACAGCACAATCAAAAGTCCTGCCAGACTGGTTAAAAATGCATGTTCTTCCCGCCCACTGTGCTTTAGCACCTGGCTGATTACCGTCACCAAAATACCGACTGCCGCAATTTTAAATATCAGGTTTACGCTCATCTTCTCCTCCATTAAACCAGAATCAGCACCAGAAATATTCCTGCGGTAGCACACAGGTACATGCTGACTTTTATCCTCTCTCGCATCTCTGTCTGTTCCCTTTGAATCAAAATATTGATTCTCTCTATCAGTAGCTCTGCCTCTTTTTCAAACATTCCTCCGCTTCCCTGTTCCAAAAGCCTTCCGCACTCCAAAAACAGCTGTCCTTCCTCTTTCGTAAATATTTCCCGGTTCTCCCATGACTTCCATGCCTCCTTCCAGCAGCTTTTCGGGCTGCAATTTTCATACTGCATCAGTTCCTTATGAACCTGCATAAAAAAGGACTGAAAGACTTCCGGTGCATGATGCCCCAATTCTGCAATAATATCCGGCAGCGGCTTCTTTAAGCTTTGCATATCTCCCTGTATTTTGAGCATACATTCCCGCCAGTCTAAAAGCCCTTCATAATGACGCTTTATCTGCCGCATTCTGTCATACCCAATTCCAACTGTTCCAAAAAGTATCAGCACTGCTCCTATCAATCGGACCATATTTTTTCCCATGTCCCATCATAAATCATAAAATGTCTTCTTCCCTCATCATCCTTTTTTAAGATGACATACCGCTCAAAAATCTTTTGTTCTACCCATTTTTGAAGCTGTTCCTTTTGTTGTAACTCCAACATATCAGCCGCGTGAATGGTTCCAAGAATACTGCAGCCACAATGCAATACTTCATCCACTGCCTGAAAATCTTCCATGGAACCAAGTTCATCCACTGCAATTACATCCGGCGACATGGAACGAAGAAGCATCCGCATTCCCACAGCCTTTTTTACACCGGTCTATCACATCTGTACGTATGCCAAGATTATTCTGCGGTATTCCATGGCAGCAGGCTGCTATCTCAGAACGTTCATCTACCACCCCTACCTTAAAATGTATTCTGCTTGTCTCATCTCCGGAAATCAGGCGAATACAGTCCCGGAGCAGGGTAGTCTTTCCAATCCCAACAGAAGATACGAAAAGCGTATTCCTCACGCTCTGTTCCGTTCGGATAAAGGGCAGAATTTCCTTTGCACATCCAATCTTCTGATGTGCAATTCTTATGTTCAATGATCCGACATAAGCAAGCTGTTCCACCTTTTCTCCCTCCATCCGGATCTGCCCGGTTACTCCTACCCGGTGTCCACCTTCCAAGGTCAGGAATCCACTCTTTAACTCTTCTTCATAGGCATAAATGGAATACCTGCTTAAAAAAGTCAGCATCGCAGAAATATCACTTTCCTTTATGTAATAACTTCCTTCCGCCTCCACACTTAATCTGCCACTTAGCTTATCTAAAAAATATTCCCTTCTCCCATCCCAGAGAATCATCGGCTGGTTTATACGGATGCGTATTTCCTCTGTCTCCTTTAATTTATCTTTATTTGCAAGCAGCATTTTCCGAAGCTCTGCTGGGAAAATCTGAAGTACCTGTTCTAACATTGTTTCCGGGGTCACTCCCTTCTTTTATAAAAATGTTCTTTCTAAAATTATTAACCCGGCGTCATGGTTCCTCAAAAAGGAATGCCACATAAAAGTTGTAAGCGGCACTAAGAATTTTAATTAAGATATTGTTTTTCCCGGCAACCGGCGCAAATTCACATCCATGTTCAGGTTGCGCCTCGCTGTCACATCCATGTGCCAGCGTTGCCTGGTGCCCACTGAAATTCCAAGTGCCGCTAACAGCTTTCATCAGGCATCCATCCTTTGAGTAACCATGCCGCCTTTTTACTAAAGCTTAGAAAAACATTATTCATATCTTCCAGACTTCTACTCGCGTAACTACGAGAAACACGCGTAAAAAAGAATGTGCCTTGGCACATTCTCGCGCCTGCGGTGGTCGCTTGCGACATCTACCTTATACGCCGCAGTGCGCATCCTCGCGGAGCATTTTTTACTTTACAGGAAAGCAATTTCCTGTAAAAAGTAAAAAAGTCGCAAGGATTTCTCCTCACGACTATATATATGACTTGTCTAATAAAATATGCTTTAAAATTTGTTTCTCTCCTACAAAACCTGCCACCGGCAGTTTCTTACGAATGCTTGGCAACCCATAAGCTTGGCAATAGAACAGAGAATGTGCCTTGGCACATTCTCGCGCCTGCGGCGGTCGCTTGCGACATCTACCTTATACGCCGCAGTGTGCATCCTCGCGGGAGTTTTTTTACTTTACAGGAAAGCAATTTCCTGTAAAGTAAAAAATGAAAGCTGCCACAAATGTGACAGCTTTCTATCTTATTAGTTGTACTTACGTTTTCTTGCTGCTTCAGATTTTTTCTTACGTCGTACGCTTGGTTTCTCGTAATGTTCTCTTTTGCGAATCTCCTGCTGAATGCCTGCTTTAGCACAGTTTCTCTTAAATCTACGTAAAGCGCTATCTAAAGTCTCGTTCTCTTTTACTATTACACTAGACATTATCTCACACCTAACCTCCCTCCAGTTGCGTATTGTGCATATTCAACTGTTTGGGTAAATTTCATTGCACTACCAAAGATTATAGCATAATTTTCCCGTACGTCAACCGTTTTTTTGCTGTTTTTCCAATTTTCCGGAAAATATTTTTAATTCAGTATATTTTATGCTAACTGCTGTGCAAGAACAGTCTTTGCTTCTGTCAAAGCATCTTTGATGCCAGCCGGATTCTTACCACCAGCCTGAGCCATATTTGGACGACCACCGCCGCCTCCGCCAACCTTCGCAGCAATTCCCTTGATGAGGTTACCGGCATGTGCACCCTTGCCCATTGCCTCCTCTGTTGCCATAGCGACAAGATTTACTTTGCCATCACAATCAGAAGCTAATACGATAACACCTTCGCCAAGTTTCTCTTTGAGCTGGTCTCCTAAGTCTCTTAAACCATTCATATCTACACCGGAAACGCTGGTCGCTAAAAGTTTCACACCAGATACTTCCTCCACCTGATTCATAACATCGCCTAATGCATCCTTTGCCGCTTTGCTCTTTAAGGATTCATTTTCAGACTGTAATGCTTTTACTTCGCCTAATACATGATTTACACGTTCAACAAGATTTGCAGGTGTCGCTTTTAATAATTTTGCAGCCTCTTTTAAGGTTTCTTCTAACTGGTCATAATATTCAAATACACCTTTGGATGTCAGGGCTTCAATTCTTCTGACACCAGCCTGGATTCCAGCCTCGGAAATAATCTTAAATGCCTGGACTGCACTTGTATTGTCTTACATGGGTACCACCGCAAAGCTCGGTAGAAAAATCTCCCATTTTTACAACACGGACGGTATCACCGTATTGCTCACCAAATAATGCCATTGCACCGGTCTTCTTTGCATCCTCTAAAGACATTACTTCTGTTATAACAGGAAGTGCTTCTGCAATTTTCTGGTTTACAATGTCTTCCACTTTGGTAATCTCATCTGCTGTCATTGCTGAGAAATGTGTAAAGTCAAATCTTAATCTGTGCTCGTCTACATAAGAACCGGACTGCTGTACATGGGTACCAAGTACTTCTCTTAAGGCTTCCTGAAGCAGATGTGTTGCACTGTGGTTCTTTCCGATGGCAAGTCTTCTGTCTACATCAATGGAAAGTTCTAATTCATAACCGGTCTTAATCATTCCCTTGGTAACTTTACCAATATGTCCGACTTTGCCGCCAAGCATCTTTACGGTATCTTCTACTTCAAAGACAAAGCTTCCGTCCTTGCTGCTGATAACACCAGTATCTGCTACCTGTCCACCCATGGTTGCATAGAATGGAGTCTTCTCTACGAAAATAGTTCCAATCTCACCATCGGATAAAGCTTCTGTAATTTCAGTCTCGGTAGTCATTACTGTAATCTTGGAAGTATAAGTATTGTTCTCATATCCGACAAATTCAGTTGTAATACCTGGGTCGATGGATTCATATACGGTAACATCTGCACCCATGTAGTTGGTTACTTTTCTTGCTTTTCTTGCTTTCTCTCTCTGCTCTTCCATTGCAGCCTTAAATCCGGTTTCATCAATGGTAAATCCCTTTTCTTCTAAGATTTCCTGGGTCAGGTCAAGAGGGAATCCATAAGTATCGTAAAGTTTGAAAGCATCCGCTCCGGATAATTCTTTCTTTCCTTCTTTTTTCCAGCTTGTCCTGCATCTCTGCTAAGATAGCAAGTCCCTGATCAATTGTTTTATTGAATTTTTCTTCTTCCTGGGATAATACCTTGAAGATGAAATCTTTCTTCTCTTCTAATTCCGGATAACCATCCTTGCTCTCATGAATAACAGTATCACTGAGTTTTGCTAAGAACAGTCCGTCAATTCCAAGTAATCTGCCATGTCTTGCAGCACGCCGAATCAGTCTTCTTAAAACATAACCTCTTCCCTCGTTACTTGGCATAATTCCGTCAGATACCATAAAGGTTACAGACCGGATATGGTCTGTAATCAGACGGATAGAAACATCATCTAATGCATCCTGCTGATAAGTCTTTCCTGATAATTCACAAATCTTATCACGGATTGCTTTCATAGTATCAATATCAAATACGGAGTCTACATCCTGCATAACAACTGCCAGACGCTCAAGTCCCATACCGGTATCAATATTTTTCTGGGAAAGCTCGGTATAACCGCCCTTGCCATCCCCTTCAAACTGTGTAAACACGTTGTTCCATACTTCCATGAAACGGTCGCACTCACATCCTACTTTACAGTCAGGACTTCCACAGCCATATTTTTCTCCACGGTCATAATAGATTTCAGAACATGGTCCGCAAGGTCCTGCACCATGCTCCCAGAAGTTATCACATTCTCCGGTTTCCGGGTCACGATAGAATCTGGTAATTTTCTCTGCCGGAACACCGACTTCTTTAGTCCAGATTTCAAATGCTTCTTCGTCCTCTCCATAAATAGATGGATACAGACGCTCCGGATCAAGCTCTAACACTTTTGTTAAGAATTCCCATGACCATGCAATTGCTTCATGTTTGAAATAATCACCAAAAGAGAAGTTTCCAAGCATCTCAAAGAAGGTAAGATGTCTTGCTGTCTTACCTACATTTTCAATATCTCCGGTACGAATACATTTCTGACAGGTTGTCACTCTTCTTCTCGGCGGAATCTCCTGTCCTGTAAAATATGGCTTTAATGGAGCCATACCAGCATTGATAAGCAGAAGACTGTTATCATTATGTGGTACTAAAGAAAAGCTCTTCATTGCCAGATGTCCTTTGCTCTCAAAGAATTCAAGATACATTCTTCTTAAGTCATTTACTCCGTATTTCTTCACAATAATTCCTCCAAAAACTATTTTTCTTCCTTTTTATCTTCATGTAATGCCAGTTCCTTTGCATCTTTCCGTTTCCGCAGTGCAATACCTGTAAACACACCGAGAACTGCAATTGCAACCAGAATCACAAAAATAACTACATACTGTAAAAACTGCCTCCAAATGCGAGAAATTTATCCATACATTCTTCCTCCTGTTTTTAACTCCGGGAACCACTTTTTACCGATTTCCCGTGTAACGAAATTGTTTCCTTCCCCTAAGCAGGAAACGTATTAAGTATAGACCAATTAATGGCATAATTCAAGAATTTCATTTGAGATTGTCCATATCAAATACCTGATTTTCTTTTTCGATATCCATGATTCGGTCCGTATACAAATGATTATCACATTTTTGCTTGTATTTTTCAATGGCAGAATAATCCTGCCATATGCATCGGGAATACATAATCAGCTTCCACATTCTTCATGAAATAAGAAAAACCAAGGTCAGTATACTCACCAAGTCTCGGGTCTAATACCACAAATGCCACATTGATATGCTCACCTTCTAACTTGCGTATCTGGTGTCTATAGTCCCGCTCCATCTTGCCATTAATCAGCTCTCCCACATGCTCCATCTTCCAGTTATGAAGGTCTCCTGCATGATAAATGGTCTTGCCACAGGTCTTTACCAGAAACGCCACACCGGCATCCGTGGAACGAAGGGTTTTTACCGTCACTTTTCCGATTTCATATTTCTTATCCGGAATGACATATTCGATACATTTCTTTGCCCGCTCCGGAATACCGTGTTTTTTCATAAAATTCGGACTCATTTTTGTATCTTTTGACAAAATAAAATGAATGTCTTCATAATCCTCTGCCAGTTTTAAAATATTCATATCAAAGTGGTCCTGATGCTTATGGCTTGCAAAGAAATAAATGGATTTGTCTTTGTCAAATACCGGAAGCACTCCGGTAAAAGTATAACCGGTTACACGGTTTCCTTCAAAATAATCAAATATCAAAACCACATCTTCCATTTCCACCACAAAACAGCTATGATGCACAAATATTACTTTCATATCGTTCCTCTCATTTCATTCTGCCAATAATTTCATTTGCTTTCCGGTATATTTCTTCCGGTTCAAATCCAATCTGAAATGTGTTATCTTCATAAAGAATTTGTCCATTTACCATGGTAAGCTTTACATTCTGTTTGCTTCCGCTGTATACAATATTCCTGACGAGATTATTTTCCGGCTGCATATTCGGCTGTTTTAAATCAAGCATGATTAAATCTGCTTTCTTTCCCTCTGCCAGACTATCGCATTCATTTAATCCCATGGCTGCAGCTCCTCCTGTCGTTGCCATATAAAGTACTTCTTCCGCACCAACACAGGCTGCATCCTTTTCTCTGACCTTTGCCAGACCGGTAGTTAAAAACATTTCCCGGAACATATCAAGGCAGTTGTTACTTGCCGTACCATCTGTTCCGATAGCAAGATTAATTCCCTCTTTTATAAAGCGGTCAATCGGTGCGATTCCGCTTGCCAGCTTCAGATTCGATGCAGGATTCGTTACTGCCGTAAGATTTCTCTTTCGAAAAATTTCAAAATCCTCATCTTCAAAATATACACAGTGATAACCACCGCCGCCATATTGAAACATTCCAAGCTCTTCCATCAGCCGGGTCGGTGTCATTCCATAACGCTCCTTACACTGTTCTACTTCAAGTGCAGTCTCGGAATTATGGAAATATACCGGTGCATGCAGCTTTTCGGATAATGCTGCCACCTGTTTTAAGCGCTCTTTTGAGGTGGTATATTCCGCATGAAATCCCGGCACATAACCGGTTAAGTCACTCATTTCATTGACTTTATGATAAATTTCTTCCATCTCTTCAATGGAGCTTGTAAAATCATTGAAGCTGCTGACCTGCATGGTCCGGAATCCACAGTCTATGGAAGCCTTTGCAATCGTCTCCGGAAAGAAATACATATCAAAATTTGAAGTGATGCCACTGGTCAGATATTCCATGATGCCTAGTATGCTGAGCCAGTATATATCATCTGCCGTAAGCAGTGCCTCTTTCGGAAATACCTGCTTTGTCAGCCAGTCCTGTAATGGCAGGTCATCCGCATAGGAACGTAAAAATGTCATAGCCGTATGGGTATGGGCATTTTAAATCCCGGCAGCAGCAGGTTTTTCTCTGCGTCAATTTCCCTGTCCCAAAGAATCATTCCTGCCGGCTCTTTTTTCAAAAACACGTTCCGTATCAAGGGTACCATCCCCGATATAGATAATCTCATCCTTCTTTACCCACAATTCCCCGGTTATCACCTGAAAAGAATGTCCCTCTGACGGCACTAAGATTCTGGCATTGTAAAACGTATATTCATACGCAATCCCTCCTTATCTTCTACCTTCTCCTGATAGATATCTGCCTCTTATATTTAATTTCTATAGCTGCCTCCCGCTATACCATTTTCTTACAGAAATGTTTTCATACCGGTAATAGAATCGGTCACCAGCTTTTTAAACAATGGTGCAACACGATCTGCTGTCTCCTGAACTTCACGGTGTGTCAGTGAAAATGGTGAAATTCCTGCCGCGAGATTTGAAATACAGGAAATACCGCAGATTTTCATCCCCATATGATTTGCTGCAATGGCTTCACAGGCTGTACTCATGCCTACCGCATCTGCTCCCAGTACACGGCACATGGAAATCTCCTGTGGTGTTTCAAAATTCGGTCCTGATAACTGCAGGTAAGTGCCTTCCCGAAGCGGAATATCTGCTTCAATGGCAGCTTTTCGGATTATTTTCTGTAAATCCTCATCATAGATATGGCTCATATCCGGGAACCTTTCCCCCAGTTCATCGATATTTGCCCCGATTAAAGGAGATGGTACAAAGCAGCCAATCTGCCCGGTAATCATCATCAAATCTCCGGCTTTCATTCCCTGCTGTATTCCCCTGCAGCATTGGTAAGAAAGAGTACCTTTGCTCCCATCATTTTCATTAACCTTGTTGGCAGCACAACATCCTGCATGGAATAACCTTCGTAATAATGCACACGTCCCTGCATACATACTACCGGCACATCCCCTACATAACCGAATACGAAGCGCCCCTTATGCCCCGGTACCGTTGATACCGGAAACCCTTCGATATCGTGATAATCAAGCACTGCTTCCACCTTCATATTTGTGTCAGCATAATCTCTAATCCAGAGCCTAAAATCAATGCTGCCTGTGGTTTAAAATCAATCTTATCTTCAAAACATGCATAACATTTTAAAAGCTTTTTCATATACTTCGTTCATGCTCCTCACGCCTTTCAACAATTATACCTTCCTATGTATTAAAAAATCAAATAAAGAAAGCTGGTTTGATTCCGGCAAGTCCCCGAATAATCCAAGGTCTCCCATCAGATCAATTACGGTCTTACTAACTTTGGTCCGTTGCCTGAAATCATCCTTGGATAGAAATGGGCCATCCTTGGCAGCCTCTACCACTGCCTCTGCCGCCTTCTCGCCAAGACCATCTATCGTTTAAGGCAGGCATCAGTTTGCCATCAATAATCTGGAAACGGGATGCCTGGGCTTTATATAAATCAATGGTCCAGAACTCATAGCCTCGTGCATACATTTCCTGCACGATACGCATATCCTTATAGGTATCCTGCTCCTTCTTCGATAGTGAATCCTTTTCGTTTCTCATAATCACGCATGAAGTAATTCAGCTTATCCTTTCCCTGACACATAAGCTCATAATGAAAAGCCTGTGGCACGGATGGAAAAGTATGCTGCGTAGTATGCCAAGCGGATAAAAACCTTACAGTAGGCGATTCTCCATGCCATCATAACGTATGCCGCAGCATGGGCCTTAGGGAACCAGTCATTTCTTCCTCCCACTCCGGTTTTAAGCCCTTTCCCTTACGGACAGACTCCATAATGGTAAAGGATTCCTCACTGTCAAGTCCCATACTGATAAGATAAATCATGATATCATCGCGGGTACAGATTGCCGTAGAAATGGTTGCCTTTCCCTCTTCAATCAATGTCTGGGCATTTCCTAACCATACATCCGTACCGTGTGACAGACCTGCAATTCGAATCAGATGGGAAAAGGACTGCGGGTCTGCGTCAATTAACATCTGCATCGCAAAGTCTGTTCCAAACTCTGGAATTCCAAGTGCTCCAAGTGTACAGTTTGTCAACATATCCGGTGTAATACTCAGTGCACTGGTATTCTTAAATAAGGACATGACGGACTTATCATCCAGTGGAATCTTCTGTGCATCAATTCCGGTTAAGTCCTGAAGCATACGGATCATGGTAGGATCATCGTGTCCCAGAATATCAAGCTTTAATAAGTTGTGATCAATGGAATGGTACTCAAAATGAGTCGTAATAATATCGGTTGTCATATCGTTCGCCGGATGCTGAATCGGTGTAAAGGAATAAATCTCTTCCCCCACCGGCAATACTACGATACCTCCCGGATGCTGTCCGGTAGTCCGGTGGATTCCCACGCAGCCCTGCACAATCCGGTCTATCTCACAATTTCTCTTATGCACACCATGCTCTTCAAAATAATTCTTCACGTAACCGAAGGCCGTCTTATCCGCCAGGGTTGCGATGGTTCCCGCACGGAACGTCTGACCGGCGCCGAAGATAACCTCTGTGTATTTGTGCGCCTTACTCTGGTAATCACCGGAGAAGTTAAGATCAATATCCGGCTCTTTATTCCCCTTAAATCCAAGGAACGTTTCAAACGGAATATCGAAACCGGCTTTCACTAACGGCTTGCCACAGTTCGGACACCGCTTATCCGGCATGTCACAACCGGACTGTCCGCCATATTTCTTTACTTCCGGCGAATCAAAATCACTGTAATGACAGTGGGCACAGTAATAATGCGGTGCCAGCGGATTTACCTCCGTGATACCTGCCATGTTTGCCACAAAGGAAGAACCTACAGAACCTCGGGAGCCAACCAGATAGCCGTCCTCATTGGATTTCCAAACCAGTTTCTGGGCGATGATATACATTACCGCATAACCGTTTCCGATGATGGATTTTAACTCCCGCTCCAATCGCTCCGATACGATTTCCGGCAAATCCTCTCCATACATCTCATGTGCCTTGTTATAGCAGATATCGCGCAGCATCTGGTCGGAATTTTCAATCACCGGCGGACATTTATCCGGACGAACCGGAGAAATGCGCTCGCACATATCTGCAATCTTATTGGTATTATCGATAACGACTTCTTTCGCTTTCTCACTGCCTAAATAGCTGAATTCCTCCAACATTTCTTCTGTGGTACGAAGATATAGCGGAGCCTGCTCATCGGCATCCTTAAAACCTTTACCAGCCAGAATAATCCGGCGGTATACCTCATCCTCCGGGTCCATAAAATGCACATCACAGGTTGCCACAACCGGCTTATGGAATTCTTCTCCTAATTTTACAATCCGGCGGTTAATGTCCTTTAATTCATCCATGGTGGAAATCGGTGCTTTTTCATCTTTTATCATAAATGCATTATTTCCAAGAGGCTGGATTTCAAGGTAATCATAAAACTTCACCAGACGGATAATCTCTTCCTGCGGTAGTCCCTGTAAAATTGCCTGATACAGTTCCCCCGCCTCACAGGCAGAACCAATCAGTAAGCCTTCCTTGTGTTTTAAGTATTCGCTCTTTGGAATTCTCGCCCTCTGATGGAAATAATCAAGGCGGGATAAGGATATCAGCTTATAGAGATTCACACGACCCAGATCATTCGTTGCAAGAATAATAGCATGATGGGTCGGCATCTTCATAACGGTCTCTTTGCTGACATGGCCTCGGCATTTAATTCATCCAGTGTATTGATACCACGGTCAGCAAGCATTTTTACAAACTTTTCGAATATTTCAGCGGTACATGCTGCATCGTCTACCGCACGGTGATGATTCTCCAGCGAAATATTTAATGCCCTTGCTACGGTATCCAGCTTAAAACGGTTCAGATTCGGCAGCAGCATTCGTGCCATGGCAACAGTATCTGCAATGGTAAAATCATAAGGAATGCTTAAACGGTCACAGTTATATTTGATAAAACTCATATCAAAATCAGCATTGTGTGCTACCATAACAGCACCATCACAAAAGGCTAAGAACTCCGGCATAACTTCTGCAATCACCGGTGCCGTAATTACCATATCATCTTTGATTCCGGTCAGATTTTCAATGTGGAACGGAATCGGCACTTCGGATTAACAAAAGTGGAAAAACGCTCGGTTATATTCCCCTTTTCTACTTTTACCGCACCAATTTCAATAATTTTATTTACCAGCGGTGAAAATCCGGTGGTCTCTATATCGAATACCACATAGGTATCCTGCAGGGACTGATTCTTTGAATTTTCTACAATGTCCTTTAAGTCATCCACAAGATAAGCTTCCACACCATAGATAATCTTAAAGTCCGGGTCATCCGGCAGTGCATGGTTTGCAATCGGAAATGCCTGGACATTTCCATGATCGGTAATCGCCAGTGCCTTATGTCCCCACTTATATGCCCTTTTTACCAGATCTCCTACATCAGTAACACCATCCATGTCACTCATCTTGGTATGGCAATGAAGCTCTACTCTCTTTAACGGGCTGTTGTCCATTCTTATTGTAGTAAAATCAGGGATTTTCTTAATTCCGACAATGGAGCCGATGGTCAGCTCACTGTCAAATTTATCAATGGTCGTTACACCTTTAATTTTAAGAAATGCTCCCTTTTTCAAATCTCCCATCAGTTCCGGTAGATTCTCATTTTTTGTAAAGATTTTAAGCACAATGGAATCCGTAAAATCCGTTACTGACATAATGATAATTGTCTTTTCACCACGGATTTCTCTTGTATCTAATGTCATTATCTGTCCACGGATGACAACTTCTCCCATTTCACCTACGATGGTCTCAATCGAAATTGCATCCTCTTCAAAATCACGACCATAAATAACATCCGGATTGTCTGATTTTTTTAACAAAATCTCTTCTCTGGAAGGAAGATTTTCCCTTGAAATCCTTTCCGCCGGAAAAGTTATTCTTTCCAGCAGCAGGCACTGCTCCTGTGCCTTCTGTGCCAGTAGTCTGTTTTTTCTCCGGGGCAGCAGGTGTTTTTTCCTTTTCTGACGCTCTAGCATCCGGCTGTGCGTTTGCTTCATTGGCAGCAGGCTGTTCCATGCCATCCGCATTCTGCGTTCTTGCAGCAGCGGTTCGTGCCACGATATGGGCAACCTCTGTTTCAATCTGGCTGTCTGCGCTCTTTACATAATTATTTTCTGCCGGTTTCTCATACTGTGGCTCAATCATTAATTTTAATCCACAACGTTCGCAGATGATTTTTTCTAAGATATCAATCAGTTCATTGCTCCGCTCTGTGGCAACAATAGTATCCTCTAAAGTAAGAATCATATGGTCTTCCCGGTCAAATTCCATTTTGCTGCAGCGCATCAGATTATAGAGCAATACGCTGTAATTGCGAATCTCTTCTAAAATACTCTCCCGGTATACCGCCATCAGTTTTTCCGGTGTATACTGGCTGGATAAATTAAATTTTTCTATGATTTTAACAGCTACCTCCTTGTGCGGAAATAGCTGTTGTCTGATTTCTTGTTCAATATGATAGATTTCCGGTTTTGGAATTAGCCTTGTACTCTCTAAATAAATCCGCAGTGCATTCTGTGCGGAATTCGATGCCACTTTTGTAATCTCTGTTTCTTTCAAAAGTGCACTCATCTCTCCGGTAATCTTTAATGTTGGAAAAACTTCAAAAAACAGTTTTGCCATAATTTTTCCTACTCCTTATTCCAGTTCAAAAGTTCCTTTCTCAATTCACTTAAGAGCTGATTCTCCGGTACTTTACGGTCTATCTGACCATGCTTTATAATTAGTCCTTCTCCCACACCGCCGGCAATTCCGATATCGGCTTCCTTTGCTTCTCCCGGTCCGTTGACTACACAGCCCATAACAGCAACCTTGATGTCTAAAGGAATGTCCGCTACCATATTCTCTACCTGATTTGCCAGTTCGATTAAGTTGATTCTTGTTCTTCCACAGGTCGGACAGGATACAACTTCTATGCCACCTTTACGAAGCCCTAAAGTTCTTAAAATCAGTTTTGCTGATTTAATTTCTTCTAACGGATCTCCGGTTAATGAAACACGAATGGTATCGCCGATTCCCTGATTTAAAATCAGTCCCAGTCCAATAGAGGATTTAATATTTCCACTGATAATCGTACCAGCCTCCGTGATTCCGACATGCAGCGGATGATCGGTCTGGCTTGCAATCAGTTCATGTGCTTTCACACACATCATAACATCCGAAGATTTGATACTGATGACAAGATTATCATATCCCATATCTTCAATCAGTTTTACTTTATCCAAAGCACTTTCTACAATGCCTTCTGCGGTAACACCATGATATTTTTTTCTACTAAATCCTTTTCCAGTGAACCGCTGTTGACTCCCACACGGATTGGAATATTTCTTTCCTTTGCTACGTCTACCACAGCCTGCACACGCTCTTTGCTTCCGATGTTGCCCGGATTGATTCTTATTTTATCTGCTCCATGCTCCATGGCAGCAATAGCCAGCCGGTAATCAAAATGAATATCTGCAACCAGTGGTATTGCTATCTGCTTCTTAATCTCAGTCAATGCTTCTGCGGCTTCCATTGTCGGCACTGCACAGCGGATGATATCACAGCCTGCCGCTGCCAGACGGTTAATCTGCTCTACGGTTGCTTTTACATCCTCTGTCTTTGTATTGGTCATTGACTGTATCAGGATTGGATTTTTTCCACCGATGATACGGTCTCCTATTTTTACCACTTTCGTATCTTTTCGTTCCATGATTGCTTTTCCTCCTGTGCAGGATTATTTAAAATAATTTTCGAATATCGTTAAACATAACAAGCACCATCAATGCCAGAAGCAGCATCAGTCCGACAAAATGAACCATGCCCTCTTTGTCCGGATCCACCCGTTTCTTTCTGACGGCTTCTATAATCAGAAATACCAGTCTTCCTCCATCTAATGCCGGTAATGGAAGCAGGTTCATAATTCCAAGATTGGCAGTCAGCATTATGGAATAATTAATTAATGTCAATACCACCGATAACGTTCCCGCTGACTTGCTCTCGTCATAAGTATCACCAATATTCTTTACAATACCTACCGGTCCCGAAAGTTCATTGACACTGACTCTTCCGGTCACTAACATCTTCAAGCTGTCCATGGTAACTTCTATCCAGTATTTCACTTCATATACGCTATATTTTATAGTCTCAAAAATATTACCCCTCTCACGCATGGTATTTCCATAGATTCCAAAGAGATTTCTTCCTGCTTCTTCATTATATTTCGGGCTGATGGTACAGGTATATTCCTCTCCATCTCTTTCATAGGTCACTTCCAGATTCTCATTGGAATGAAACAGCGTGTAAACACTTACTTCACGATAAATATGAATGTTCTTTCCATTGATTTCTTTAATGATATCTCCAGCCTGAAGTCCTGCTTCCTCTGCCGGATATCCTTCCATAACACCTTTTACCTCCGGCCGGTCAAATCCGGCTGTCCCGATAACAATCAGTGCCAGAAGGAATGCCAGAATAAAGTTAAAAACCGGTCCTGCCGCTACAACTGCTATTCTCGCCCATACGGACTTGCTGTTAAAGGAGCCTTCACTTTCCGACTCTCCGTCTTCGCCTTCCATCATACATGCTCCACCAAAAGGCAGCAGTTTTATGGAATATTTTGTCTCTCCCTTTGTAATTCCAAATAGCGTTGGTCCAAGTCCCAGACAAAATTCATTTACTTTGATTTTATTTTTCTTTGCCAGCAAAAAATGTCCCAGTTCATGAAAAATAATAATAAAAACTGAACATTAAGATTGCAATGATTATTTTCAATCTACCACCTGCTCTCTATATACTCATACGCAGCCTGCTCTGTTGCAAGGATTTCTTCTACGGACGGACTGGCAATATAGGTACACTGCTCCATACACGCCTGTGCGATTTCCGGAATCTCCAAGAAACGAATCTTTCCGTCTAAGAACATTGCTACCGCTCTCTCATTTGCTGCATTAAAAGCAGTCGGAATGTTACCGCCCTTTCTGCAGGCTTCATAAGCCAGCTTCAATCCATAAAAAGTCTCCATATCCGGCTCTTCCAATGTAATTGCCTTCATTTTCACAGAAATCAAGCCGGTCTCCACTTAAGATGTAACCGGTTCGGATAATACAGGGCATACTGGATTGGAAGCCGCATATCTGCTGTTCCAAGCTGTGCAATGACTGCACCGTCTTCATACTCTACCATAGAATGAATGATACTCTGCGGTTGTACTACAACCTGAATCTGATCTAAAGTCACATCAAAGAGCCATTTTGCTTCCATCACTTCCAGTCCTTTATTTATCATGGTTGCGGAATCAATAGTGATTTTACGTCCCATGCTCCAGTTCGGATGCTTCAATGCATCTTCCACTTTTACCTGTTCTAATTCCGCCCGCTTCTTTCCACGGAATGGTCCGCCGGAAGCTGTCAAAATTATTTTTGCAATTTTATTGTCTCCGGCTCCCTGCAGAGACTGAAAGATTGCACTGTGTTCACTGTCCACTGGAAGGATTTTCACATTACATTCCTTTGCCAGCGGCATAATAATATGTCCTGCGGTAACTAAAGTCTCCTTATTAGCTAGTGCAATATCCTTTCCTGCTTTCATAGCGGCTATGGTCGGACGGATACCAAGCATACCCACAATGGCAGTTACAAGAATCTCTGCTTTCTCTTCCGTTGCTACTTCTAAAAGTCCTTCCATCCTGGAAGCCACCTTTACCTTCAAATCTGCAACCCTTGTCCGAAGCTCAATCGCACCCTCTTCTGCCCATACAGCAACCCAAGCCGGATGAAACTCCCGGATCTGTTCTTCTAATTTTGCAATATTATGTCCTGCCGCAAGTGCAGTTACTTCAATATCTCCATGTTCTCTTACAACAGAAAGTGTCTGGGTTCCAATGGAACCAGTGGAACCTAAAATTGCAATCTTCTTCATGCTTCCTCCTACTTGCCAATCAGATATAATGCAAGATAATAAATAATTGGCGCTGTAAATATTACACTGTCAAAACGATCTAAAATTCCGCCATGTCCAGGAATTAATGTTCCATAATCTTTAATGTCATAATTACGTTTGATTGCAGATGCAGTCAGGTCTCCAATCATAGATATGATTGCCCCAATCGCACAAATCATGCAAAGCATAATGATATCACGGTTGGTGCTTCCCATAGAGCCCTGGAAAACAAAGCAATAAATCAGGGTTAATAATGCTGCTCCCACTACTCCGCCAACAGCTCCTTCCCAGGATTTCTTCGGAGAAAGCACCGGTGCCATCTTGTGTTTTCCAATCAGCACACCCACGCAGTATGCACAGGTATCGCAGCCCCAGGAGCATAAGAAAATTAACCATACAATATAAGCTCCACCCGGTAGCATTCTGGTCTGATATACATAAGAAAGCATCACCGATACATAAAATACACCAAAAAATGCTGCTAACATCTGCTCGGTATGATATTTCGGATAAGAAAATACATATACAAACATCAGCACTACCAAAAGTACGATGACAAATAACATCATATCCGGAATAAACTGAAATTTCAGATTGCAATAATATACAATCGTTGCCAGTCCACCGACGACACCGGCACAGCTTTTTTTTCAATTTTAAACACACGATACAGTTCATACAATCCAATCAAAGAAATAATTCCAGTTACTGCCAGCAGCAAATCATTTCCGGTAATAATGAATACAAGTGCCAGAATTACCAGAACGATTCCACTTAATAATCTTGTCTTAAACATATTACTCCTCCTCTATCTTTCCATATCTCCGGTCTCTTCCACTGTAATCCTCTACTGCTTTACGCAGTTCTTCCGGTAAAGTAAAGTCCGGCCATGGAACTTCCGTAAAATATAACTCACTATAAGCAAACTGCCACAGCAAGAAGTTGGAAAGCCGCTGTTCCCCACTGGTGCGGATCAACAGATCCGGATCCCGAATATCTTTCGTATCCAGATAGGATTCATATTTCTCTTCGGTAATCTCCTCTGCTGAAATACCATCCTGCCACATTTTCTTCATTCCACGGATCATTTCATCTCTTGCTCCATAATTAATGGCAATCTGTAAATTCAGTCCCGTATTATGGGCAGATTCTCTTTCCAATACAGCAATCTGCTGCTGGAATTTATCATCCAGCCGGCTGGTGTCTCCGATTACACGGACCCTCATATTATTCTTGTCCGCTGTCTTTATACAGTTCTTAAGATAACTGCTCAAAAGCTTCATCAAAGCATCTACTTCATTCTGTGGACGGTTCCAGTTCTCTGTGGAAAATGCATACATGGTTACATATTCTATGCCCAGATCATGCGCTGCTTTACAGATAACTTCAACATTCTTTGCCCCCATGGTATGTCCATAGTTTCTTGGCATTCCTCTTTTCTTTGCCCAGCGTCCGTTTCCATCCAGAATAATTGCAACATGTTTTGGAATCTTCATCTTTGTTCTCCTTTTTACAGATGTTTACAACATAAAAGGGGACACGGCAATCGCGCTATGTCCCCATATGTGTCGTACATGGATAAGATTATACCGTAAGGATTTCCTTTGTCTTTTCCTCTACTGCACCATCAATTTTTGCAATATATTTATCCGTAATTTTCTGAGTATCGTTTTCTAATTCCTTTAATTCATCCTCAGATACTTCATTTGCTTTGTTCTGTTTCTTGAATGCATCATTGGCATCACGACGGATATTACGAATTGCTACTTTTGCATTCTCGCCTTTTTTCTTAACATCCTTTGCCAGTTCTTTACGTCTTTCCTCAGTGAGCTCCGGGAATACAAGACGGATTACTTTACCATCGTTGGTTGGATTTAAGCCTAAATCAGATGTTAAAATTGCTTTTTCAATCTCTTTTACAAGGGATGCTTCCCAAGGCTGGATCTGAATCATTCTTGGCTCCGGAACATCGATATTTGCAACCTGCTGTAACGGGGTCGGTGTTCCATAATAATCTACAGTAATTCTGTCTAAGATATGCGGATTCGCTCTTCCTGCCCGGATAGTTGCATATTCTTCCACAAGATTCTCGTATGATTTCTGCATTTTCTCTTCATATGGGGTTAATCTGCTATCCATAAATAATCTCCTTTATTATACAGTCACTTTCGTGCCGTTAAATTTTCCGCTCATTGCATTTACAATGCTGTCCGGCTCATTTAATCCGAATACATACATTGGCATTTTATTTTCCATACACATAATAGATGCGGTTAAATCTACTACTGCAAGCTTCTTATCAATCACTTCCTGAATGGATACCTCATCATATTTCTTTGCTGCCGGATTTACCTTCGGGTCACTGTCATAGACACCGTCAATGGCTTTTGCCAGGAAAATGCCCTCTGCATCCATTTCAATGGCACGGAGTACAATTCCGGTATCTGTTGAAAAATAAGGATGTCCTGTTCCCCCTGCAAAAAAATACTACCATTCCTTTTTCAAAATACTTATTCGCACGATCCTTGGAAAACAGCTTTGTCATGCTTCCACACTCAAAAGGTGTCAGAATCTGTGTCTGCATGCCCACAGAGCGGAAAATCTCTGACACATAGATGCAATTCATGACAGTTGCCAGCATACCAATCTGGTCTGCTTTTGTACGGTCGATATTTTCGCTGGTACGGCCTCTCCAGAAATTACCGCCTCCAATTACGATTCCAACCTGGCATCCGCCATCTACAATCTGTTTTACCTGGCGGGCAACTTCTGTTACGGTCGGCTCATCAAAACCTGTTTTCTTTTCTCCTGCAAGTGCTTCTCCACTTAATTTTAAAAATTCTCTCTTCATTATTTATTCTCTCCAAAAAGACTTTCCACATCAATATCAGCATAGCACTGGGAACAGAAGCCCTCGATAACGGCACCGTTGTTGATCTGTACTGAACGTGACTTGATATTACCCATGATAACTGCAGAAGTATCTACTACAACAGGTCCCTGAACATCGATATCGCCCTTGACAGCTCCTGCGATAACTGCAGAGCTTGCGGTAATATTTCCAATAATGACAGAACCAAGCCCGATTTTAACAGTTCCGGTGCTTACTACTTCACCTTCTACTTTTGCAGCATCAGCGAAGAATTCAGCAGAATTGCTGTTTCCATTGATAGTTCCGGTAACAACCAGCTTGCCATTACACTGAACATCACCATTAATATTTCCACGGATATCTAAAGAACCAGTAGATGCCATATTACCGGTAATGGAGTTCCTTCTGTGATTACAGATACTTCATCTGAAACTTCATCTGATGTCTGAACCGGAGCAAAATGTGCCGGAGTTGCCGGCTGTACCGGTGTTACTGTTTTTCTGGCATTGTCATGGTTTCATTTGCTGTTGTCTCACTCATTTTACTTTCCTCCTGAATATGTAAATCTTCTTTTTTCTTCTGCAGCTGGTGTCTCTACTTTTGTTTCTGTTTCCTGTGCCGGTGCTTCCTTCTCTACCAGTTGTCTCATTGGCATCTCCTTGGTAACCTTTTCTAAAAAGTCCGTCCAATTTGGATAATTCAGACTCCACATCCAGTTCATCTTCCAATGTATTGACTACTACATCGTTATCCTGCTCTGCTGCTTCTGTTGTGTCTTCACCCGGTACCAGTTCGTTCACTGCCTGCGATAAATCCTCTTTAAAATCTTTAAAAAAGCTCATTCTTAAAAACCTCCATTTTTTTCCTATTGAACACTGTCTGCATCTAATATGCTGTATTACAGTTGTATCCTCAGTAATCGGAAGTAACTCTACTCCCTGTGCCTGTAGTGCCTCAATCATCGGACCTAAGGCTTCCACCGTTGTCTCCTTCTGTATTTGCATCATGAAGTAACACAACCGATGTTTTATATTTTACCACATCCTCTAACACATTATCTACCAGCTCGTCCGCTGTATATGCCTGTGATGTAGCATCACCACTGGTTACATTCCAGTCAAAATAAGTAACATCCTGATCATTCAGATATTTTATAAACTCTTTCATATCTGTATTACTGACCTGATTGCTGCTTCCACCCGGGAAACGATAATAATGGCAATCCTCTCCCGTTATATCATAAAGATAATTTTGTATTTTGGTAAAATCATCCTCAAAATTTTCAAGCGAATCGTAAATCACACTGTATTTATGGGAATAAGAATGCATTCCCAGTGTGTGCCCCTCATTTACAATTCTTTTATACATCTCCTGGGACTCTTCATCTTCTTTTCCTACAACAAAATGTTGCTTTCACATTATACTGCGCCAATGTATCAAGAAGAGCTGCCGTATTGGAACTTGGTCCATCATCAAAGGTAAGATATACTTTAAGCTTGATCTCCCGGCTGTGCCTTGTTGCTTTCATCCTCTGCCACCAATGACTGGACAATCGAACTGTCTGCATTCTGATCCTGATATTCTGTGTCTGTCTGTAATTCCGTTCCAGTAGACATTTCTCCTTTCGACTGGTTCTCGTCCTGCTGTACCTGTCCGGAAACAATACCGCTTGATACCAGCCTGTCTATCTGGTTCTGTAAAGAAATTACCCGGCACAACAATACCACGCACAAAATAATCGATATCAGCATCCAAACGAAGATAGATGTTATAATCCCCATCTTCATGCAATTAATGCGTTTTCGCCTTTCCTGCTGTTCCTTTAACCCCTTCGTGGTCTTTCTTCCATGTAGTGACCTCCCGGTCATAAAATCTCTTTTCTATTGTAACACACTTTAACAAAATATCACTATAAAAAATAATTTTAATTGAATTACTTTTGAGATTTTTCTTTCTTTTGTCAGAAAATTCCCCTGCAGAAATCACTCTACAGGGAATTTTATATACTTTTTACAATTTGTGCTAAGCTTTTACTTAGTTTCCTGCTATCTGAGCAGCAACTTCTGCAGCAAAGTCTTCATTTTTCTTCTCCAAACCTTCACCTGTTTCGAAACGTACAAACTTTTTCTTAACAGATACAGGAGCACCAACTTCTTTGAAACCTGCTCTAAGTATTTTCCAACTGTCTGTTTTCCATCTTCTGCTTTTACATATACCTGATCTACTAAGCAGATTTCTTCTAACTCTTTGCTGATACGTCCTTCGATCATTCCATGGATAACCTTTTCCGGTTTCTGGGACTCTTTCGGATCATTCATAATCTGAGCTAAGAGAATTTCTTTCTCATGTGCGATGTAATCTGCTAAGACTTACTTCATCTCTGGAAACATATTTTGGTACTGTGGATTTAAAGCTGCTATCTGCATTGCAATGTTGGTTAATGCTTCTTTTACTGCATCATTTACAACAGTTGTGTCAGCATCAACGATAACACCGATTCTTCCGCCGCCATGGATATAAGATACTACACAACCATTCTCAGCTACAACCTTTTCGAATCTACGGATGTTTAAGTTCTCTCCGATAACTGCAACTTTCTCTACTAATGCATCTTTTACTGTCTTGCTTTCATCTGCATTCCATTTTTCTTCCATGAATGCATCCATGTCTGCTGCGTCAGAGTTTACTGCCTGTGTTGCAACAGCCTCTACAAACTCACGGAATGTATCATTTTTAGCAACGAAGTCTGTTTCAGAGTTAACTTCAACAACTGCTGCTGTCTTATCATCTTTTACTACAACAGTACAAAGACCTTCTGCTGCGATTCTTCCAGCTTTCTTCTCAGCTTTTGCCTGTCCGTTTTTTCTTAAATATTCAACAGCCTCATCCATGTTGCCGTCTGTTTCACCTAATGCTTTTTTACAATCCATCATTCCTGCGCCGGTTAATTCACGCAGTTCTTTTACCATTGCTGCTGTAATAGCCATCTTCATTTTCCTCCATTTATTTTTTCTAAAGGTAAGGACAGGCAATTACTGTCTGTCCTGTTTTATACACACGTTGTGTGTTTTTATCGTTTAAAATACTGTTCTTATGCCTCTACAGCTTCTTCTGCATCCTCTGCAGCTTCAGTGTCAACATCAACAGTTCCCTGATTTGCTTCGATAACAGCATCTGCCATTTTAGAAACGATTAATTTAACGGCTCTGATTGCATCATCGTTACCAGGAATTACATAATCTAACTCTTCGGGTCACAGTTTGTATCTGCGATACCAATAAGTGGAATTCCTAAGGAATGAGCTTCCTGAACGCAGATTCTTTCTTTCTTAGGATCTACGATAAAGATAGCATCTGGAATCTTCTTCATTTCTTTGATTCCGCCTAAGTTCTTCTGTAATTTATCTAATTCTTTCTTTAATTTGATAACTTCTTTCTTAGGAAGAACATCAAATGTTCCATCATCTTCCATAGTTTCGATTGCTTTTAATCTTGCAATACGGCTCTGGATAGTTTTGAAGTTTGTAAGCATACCACCTAACCATCTCTCGTTTACATAGAACATGTCGCAACGCTCTGCTTCTGTTTTGATAGCATCCTGAGCCTGTTTCTTTGTTCCTACGAAAAGAATAGTACCACCATCAGCAGCGATATCTGCCATGGCTTTGTAAGCCTCATCAACTTTACCTACAGATTTCTGCAGGTCAATGATGTAGATACCATTTCTCTCTGTGTAGATGTATGGAGCCATTTTAGGGTTCCATCTTCTGGTCTGATGTCCAAAATGAACACCTGCTTCTAATAACTGTTTCATTGAAATAACGCTCATTGAGCCCCTTCCGGAATCGTTACGGTTCCGGGCAGGACAAAATTGGCATAATTATTATCTACCATATATTTATTAAATGCTTCTGCATTGTCCACAAGACCTTCTTCCTGCAGACGCTGCGAAACCGCATTAGAAGAATCTCCTACTTCTACGGTAAATTCCTTCTGTACCATATTGGTTCCATCCTGTGACGGGGGTACGGCATCCGCTCCATCTGTTCCCACATCCTGCGATATCTCCCCTGAATCAGTTGTTCCCGGCTGCATATCTGTCTGTTCTGTATTAAAACCGTCTTCCGTACTCTTTGGAATCTCATCTTCTGTTTCTGTAGCTTTTGGTATGGTGTCCTTTCCGGTATCTTCCATTACCATTCCAAGTTCTTTTTTGCCCTTGCAATGATTTCATCATCTGAAAGGTCATTTTTCTTCATTGCAAATGATATGGACAAGATAATCGTGCTTATCAGAATACCAATTCCCAAGCCTCTCAGATAATACTTAAACTTCACTTGTATCTACTCCTTTATACAATCCTACAACCAGTCTCACTTCACCCTGTCCAAGGCCCAGTTCCTTTGCTATCTCTACATACGATTTTCCCTGACTGTATAAGGCAAGGATTTTTTCGTTATGATTAGTCTGCTCCGGCTGTTCTTCCATCTCTCCGGTTGCCGGTTCCGTTTCTGTCTCCACCGGTTCCTCTGTGGCTTTTACTTCTTCCGTTTCTTTAACTACAGACTCTTTCGCCTCTTCTAAGCTCTCACCGATTTCGGCAGACATCTCACCAATTTGTCCTGCAAGCTTTGTCAGTTCTGTGTGCTTGTCATTTAGCATGCTGTATAAAAACATAATCTCATTATGGGTCTGATTCATCTTCTCCATAACGGTATCCGAATATTCACCGATTGCCAGCATTTTTTCATTGGTCTCTTTATCCAATGCACGCTCCACCTTATCTGTGGAATCTTCAATTGCATGGTCAATCTGGTCTTCTATCGCAGTTTCTGCATCTTTCAACTTGTTTTCCAGTATTTTTTTATCTCATTCTGACTCAGTTCCGCAATACGGTCTAATTCTGCACCGGATAGCTTTTCTGTTACCATAAAGCTTCCTATCATCATAACCAGACCAGCCAGAATCAGGATGATTTCCACGCCTGTCATCTGTCAGATACACTCCTTTTTATATTTTAACATCAAAGCCTCCAATTGCACCTTTGATAACCACACGGTCTTCTTTCTGTTTTTTTTCCGTTGTTCCTGCCGCTGGTACTGACCCTTTCCCTCTTCCTTTGCATCAAAACGATGTTCTTCCATCTGGGAATCATCTTTCCTGGTCACCTGCTCTGATTGGCGGTATTCTTCTCTTTGCACCTCTATCTGGATGTTCTGCTGATCTACCATTGGTTTCATATCCTGATGTTGTTTCAGTGTTCCGACATCCTGCGTTCTTTGAATGACTCCATTCATATCTACCGGACGAATCGACATATCCATGCACCTCCAGCCTGTCTCAACCATACTTCAATTACATGTTTGAGATTTTTACTTCACCCTCGTCCTTATAAAGCTGGCAGAAACTTCTGTCATCCTTTACAATAAGGCTTACATCGGTAATATTTACAATTACTCCCGCATACAGTGTCTTTGATACTTTCACCCTTGCATTGCTACTGCCATTTAATATCCTCTGCAGCCTTTCGTATTCATGCTCTAATGGTGTACGCTGAGCTTCCTTCTCCTTAAAAGCACGCATAAGCTGTTCAATATACTGGATTTTTCCCTGATCCAGTTTTTCTTTATTCTTAAGCTTCTCTCCATAGGTAGTAAGAATCGTCCGAATCTGTTCAATGGTCTTATTCAGCTGAAGCAGTTCTTCCTGCACTTTCACATAACGTTCTTTCTTTTCCGGATCCACACCAACTTCAATACGTGTTCCTGCTCCAAGGCTGGAACCAATGGTCTGGGCTTCTACCAGACTGCCCGCCCGGATAACACCACCTGTTATGAATCCGTTCTTACCACTTACGCGAACCTCTGTTGCTGCTGATACCTTACTATGTAAAATAGAATCTGTTTCAACATAACCTCCGGAAATGATGGTTGCATTTTCAATAAACTTGCAGATAACATTTCCCTGTGCCCGAAGTATTCCTTTGGTCATTCCATGAATTCCACGTTTTACAATAATCTGACCGCCCGCCTGTATCAGTGCATCTTCTACCACGCCTTCTACTACTATATCACCTTTTGCAATAATTGAAAAACCACCCTTTACATTACCTCTTACGGTAACGTTTCCCGGATAATCAATATTACCGGTGGAATTATCCACGTCTGCCGGGACTTCATAGACATCTGATACAAATACCTTACCATTTACCAGACTTGCATGTCCGGTTACTTCAGAGTACAGTTCTGTTTTGTCTTCCGATACCCGGATATTATTTCCATATTCTAACTGAAGGGAGCGTACTTGTTTTGGTTTAATTTCCCTTCCCTGTACATCATATCCTTTGATTCCACGATCTTCCGGAAATAATTTTGCCAGAAGGTCGCCTTCTTTGATATAGCTGATTACATTCAGTTCACGGTAATCTACCGAACCATCTTCATTCTTCTTCGGCTTTAAATCAACATCTGTATTAAAATAATATTCAATTCTGGCATCCTGACCATCTACCGGTTTTTTTCCTTTTGCCAGCACAAAATCGGTACAGTATGCCCTATCCTGGAAAAATTTCAAAATTTCATCCTGATCAACCCCTGCTTTGACACCTTTTGCAGTTAAATCCCTTAAGATTTCCTGCACATTCATATTCGTGCCGCCTGCAGCCGGATAAAATCTGCATACCGCCTCCATGGCATCTGCTGATACTGTTACGGACATCTCTTCATTTATCTGAATCGGATAAATATCTCCGACCATAATCTCTGTCATCTCATTGCTGTTAATTGCTGCAACCAGTTCCTTCAAATTATAATCCGGGCAGCCATGCCTTTCCAGATACTCTGTCAGTTCACCAATTTCAATAACATTTCCTTCCAGAGCTGCCGGGAAAAGCTTAGTATAAGTCGCATGTTCCTTTATCACAAATTGAAAATAAGCATTTGCCTGTCCCATAGCTTCCCTCCTTTTAACTTTCTTCAACCAATATATCCATATAACTTCCCATTTTCTTTTTTCATCTTTGCCAGAGCTCTGGTATGAAGCTGGGATATTCTTGATTCAGATACTTCAAGAATACTGCTGATTTCCTTCAAAGTAAGTTCTTCATAATAATAAAGTTCAATTACCCTGCGCTCCTTTTCCGTCAAGGTCTCAAGGCTTTGTGCCAAAACTTCTTTCAGTTCGCTTTCTGCCACCACATCTTCCGGTTGTGCAAAATGGGAATTTTTTGTCGCATCCATCGCAGGCTCTGTTCCCTGCTCCACAAACTCATTTAAAGAAACAACATTGGTAACTTTTAACTGGGACTGCCAGTTCAGGTATTCATCCTCTGATACCCCAAGTTCGCTTGCAATCTCTTCATCCAATGCCGTCTTTCCTGTCTTCATTTCTATATTTTTTATTGCTTCGTCAATCTTTTTTCTGTTTTTGGCGAACAGCCCTCGGTATCCAGTCCATTTTACGAATCTGGTCTAATATTGCCCCACGGATTCGAAGGCTTGCATATGTCTCAAATTTAACATCCTTGCTTCGGTCAAATTTATCAATTGCATCAATCAGTCCAAAGATTCCATAGCTGACCAAATCTTCATATTCTACATTATATCCAAGATACATACTCAATCTGCCCGCTACTAATTTAACTAACGGAGCATATTCTATGATAATCTGTTCCCGTATTTCAGATACTGGATTTTTTCTGATAGCTTTCCCACAGTTTTTCTCTGTCCACTGTTTTCATGCCATAGCCTCCGGTTTCTTATAATTACTCTTCTTTCGCTCTTTTCTCTTCCTCTTTTTCTGACTTTTCTGATGTATCTTCTTTTTTCTCATCAGCAGACTCTTCTGCATCACCATCTGCTTTTTTTTCTTCTGTACTGCTTTCTTCATCCTTTGCAGCTTTAAAATTCTTTTCCAAGATATAAGCTGCAATGCCCCCAAGCAGATAGAATATAATCAGTACCAGCAATAATGTCTTTGTAAAGGCAAGCAATTCCATTTTCTCAAAAATTGCCACAATACAGGTAATAAATCCTGCGGTCAACATTACGATTGCAGGAATCGGTTTTGTCTTCATCTTTACATCCTCAATCTAAATAATTTTCAATTCTTTTCCAACAGACTTAATATAGAATTCTCCGGTATCGCAATGCAATTCTACGGTATTTCGCATAATTCAGCCCGGTATCCTCTGCCAGAAGCGGAATACCAAGCTCCTTCAGTTTCTGTCTGGAAGCTTCTGCATTTCTTGCTCCAATATTTCCCACTTCAGAGTTACCACTTACCTCGAACATTCTGGCTCCACCTGCAATCTTTGCTACAAGCCTGCTTTTGCCGCCCCTGCTTCTGTCATCCGGCGAACCAGCTCTACAATTCCTGTATCTGCGAATTTCGCTATATTCGAATTATTTTTCATTTTTGTACTGTCTGGCAGCATAATATGTGCAAGTCCGCCAATCTTTGTAACCGGGTCTAACAATGCTATTCCTATACAGGAACCCAGTCCTAATGTGGTAATTGTATCCGGAGCCTTGCAAATATTTAAGTCTGCCATACCAACTTTTATTACTTCACCCATTGATACCCTTCTCCTTATAAGGTAATTCCCAGAGATTTCAGAATCTTCTCATAAGACTCAAGGTCAGGTAACAGAATAAAATATCCTTCTATCATCACTTCATCTCCGAATTCTGTCGTAATCATAAGTGCATTGTCTCCAATTTTACCAAACTGTATTGCCGGAACACTTAAAATAGCTCCCGCCATATCAATTGCAATATAAGGAACCGATGGTGCAATAGTAAGCTGTGTCATGGCAGAAAGCGCGTTCAGATAAGAACCGGCAATGATATTTCCTATTTCTTTTAATGCAGACATATCCATCTCATCAAAATCTTCCGCATAATCTGCCGGACGTCCCATTAGTTTATTTACCAGATAATGTGCAGAATCAAGTTTCATAAGAAACATCATGCTGCCGGTAATATCATCTGTTACTTCCAGATAGATTCCTACGATTGACTCATCTTCCGGGCAAATTGCAGAACCCAGTTCCTGAAAGGTCAGTAATTCAACTCTTGGTACATCCATATTAATCCGGATATTCAACATATTTGCCATTGCAGTTGTTGCATTTCCGGCACCAATATTTCCAATTTCTTTTAAGACATCCACATACATGTCATTTACCTGGTTCAAAGTATAATCCGCCAATTTTATCCTCCTGCTGTCATTTCAAGATATAGAATATAGTGAGGCATTTGCCTCACTATATCTATAACAATTACGCATTTTTTTTTCTTCTATAATAGAATGAATATCCAGAAGGAAATTAATTCATCTCCGTTTTTACCGATTCCATCGATAAAAGATACCTTGGCATTCTTCATATCGCCACTCACTTTATCAATTTCATTGGTTCCTAATGTAACAACTTCTTTTACTTCATCCACGATTATTCCCAGTGCACTCTGCTGTTCAATTTTTAAAATTATAATACGGCTGGCATTGGTAAATACATCTTCTTCCAGTTCCATACGGATTCTGAGACTCATAACCGGTACGATTTCTCCACGAAGATTGATAATTCCTTTAAAGAAATTCTGTACTCTAGGTACTCTTGTAATCTTCTGCATACGGACAATATTGTCTACATAACTGATATCGATTCCGTACTGCTCATTTCCGATTTTTACAACAATATACTGTTTTCTGATATTTTCTACTGTTTCAAGTTGCTCTGCCACTCTGCACACCCCCTGTTAAATCAATGTATTTGCATCCAGGATTAATGCGACTTCGCCATCACCCAGAATTGTTGCACCGCTGATTGTCTTATTATTATTAATATACTTACCAAGTGATTTAATTACGATTTCCTGCTGTCCAAGAAGATTGTCTACAACAAGTCCTGCATAACGTTCGCCTTTTCTTACGATAACAACAGTAAGGCTTTCTACTTCTTCATCCTTCGGTGGAATATCAAGTATCTGATCCAGCCGGATGATTGGAATAACAGAACCACGTAAATTAATTACTTCCTTGGATTCTACATATTTAATATCTTCAACCGGAATATCCTCGATAGTCTGAATTGCGCCTAACGCAATTGCATATTTTTCATCGGGAATTTCCACCATCAACGCCTGAATGATTGCCAGTGTAAGTGGCAGTCTTACTACGAATTTGGTTCCAACGCCAAGTTTGCTCTTTACCTCAACATCTCCGCCTAATGCTTCAATATTGGATTTAACAACGTCAAGACCTACACCACGTCCGGAAATATCGGTAATCTGTTTTGCCATAGAGAAACTCGGCATAAATAAGAAATCGATAATTTCTTTCTGGCTCAGCTTTTCTGCCTGTTCCGGTGTTACCAGACCACGCTCTACTGCTTTTGCTTTAACCTTCTCTGTATCAATTCCGTTACCATCATCACTTACTTCAATGATTACATTATTTCCTTCCTGGAATGCATTCAGATTAATGGTTCCTGTTTCTGGCTTACCGCGTTCCTTACGAACTTCTGCACTCTCAAGACCATGGTCAGCAGAGTTACGAAGCAGATGCTGCAACGGGTCGCCAATCTGGTCAACTACAGTACGATCAAGTTCTGTATCTTCACCGGTCATGCACAATTCCATCTTCTTATTCAATCTTCTGGAAAGGTCACGAATCATACGTGGGAATTTGTTTACAACGCTCTCAATTGGAACCATCCGCACTTTCATAACCGATTCATGAAGACTGGTTGTAATTCTTTCCAGATATTCAATCTGCTCATGGAATGACTGATTCTGGAAATTGCCTCCTTCCTGGGAGCCAATGGATACCAAACTGTTTTTTGCAATGATCAGCTCACTCACCTGGTTCATCAGTGCATCCAGTTTTTCGATATCCACACGCACGGTACGGTTTGTAACCGGTTTGCCTGCCGGTTTTGACTTAGTCTGTGCCGGTTTATTCTCTTTATGTACTGCCTGTTCTGCCGGCTTTGCTTCTGATGTATTTGCTGGAAGATTTTCCTGTACATTTTCCTCATGGAATAGGGTTGCCGTCTTCACTTCTTCACCAACGGCATCCGCAATTTCAGATACATTTTTAACTGCTTTTAAAATATCATCTAATGCAGCATTGGATGATAAGAACAAACTGAAGTCCAGTTCAAAACGTTCATCCTCAATATCCTGGGAACTTGGACTGTAAACAACAATCTGTCCAAACTCTTCTACTGCTTTAAATACAAGGAATGCTCTTGCCGCTTTCAAAAGGCAGTCTTTCTGTACTTCTACTGTAATTCCGTAAATTTTGTTTCCACTTTCTTCAGCTCTTTTAACGCATCTTTATCTTTGGAAGAAAATTCTACGCTTAAGTATTTCTTTTTACCATCACCGTTTTCCGGTTCTTCTGCTTTCTTTTCTTCTTTTTTCTCTTCCTTTGCAGGTGCGGCTGCTCCGCCGTTCTCTGCATTCTCTAAGAATTTGTTCAAAGCTGTAATCAGTGCTTCGTTGTCTTCTGTACCTTCATCTGATGTACTCTTGATCGTATCGAGGTAACTTTCAATTGCATCCAGACACTGGAAAAGAATATCAATCATTTCACTGGTGACTTTTACTTTGTCACTACGAACTTCCTGGAATACATTTTCCATATCATGAGTCAGATGCTGCATTCTCTTAAAGCCCATGGTTCCTGCCATTCCCTTTAAGGAGTGTGCTGCACGGAAAATTTCATTAATGGTATCTTTGTTTTCCGGCTCCTTTTCCAAAGTCATAATGCAATCATTCAGGCTCTGGATATGCTCACTTGTCTCATCAATAAATATTTCCAGATACTGGCTTACATCCATCGTTAATTTACCCCCACATTCTTTAGAATTGTGTCCGCAACACTTTCTAATGGTACTATTTCATCAACAAGTCCTGTCTCTGCAATTGCCTTTGGCATTCCATATACCACAGATGTTTCTTCATCCTGAGCAATTACGTATACATTTTTTTCTTTCTGGAGTTCTGAAATTCCCTTTGTTCCATCAGCACCCATTCCGGTAAGAACTACACAGGTAATTTCATCATAGCCGCTGTCCATCAAAGACTCATACATCAGATTGGCACATGGTCTTAATCCACCAATTGCCGGTGCATCACTTAAAACAATACAGTGCGTTCCATCTGCTAACCGCTGTACCAGTAAATGTTTTCCTCCCGGTGCCACATAAACATGTCCTTTTTCCAAGACATCACCTTCGTTTGCCTCTTTCACATCCAGCGGGCTGAGTTCATTCAGCCGGGCTGCCATGGATTTTGTAAAACCAGCCGGCATATGCTGAACCACAAGAACCGGTGCATCCATATTGGATTTCAGCAATGGAATCACACTCTGTAAGGATTTTGGACCGCCTGTGGAACATGCAATTGCAACAATCTTGCTCCGGGCTGCATCCTTCGTTCTAATCTTCCGGACAGCTGCCGGTTTTACCACATTCGTAATTACTTTTTTTTTTCTGATACGTCTGTGTGCTTCCTGCTGCAGTTATTGTTGCAAGAACTTTTATCAGTTTTTCCCGGAAACGCTGTCCCTTTGTCTCTATCAGATTATTTGGTTTCTCGATAAAGTCAATTGCACCACGTTCCATTGCCTTGAGTGTAACTTCAGCTCCATCTGTCGTTAATGTACTGACCATTACTACTGTTGCTTTTATATTTTCTTTTTGTAATCTTTCAAGTAGTTCCAGTCCGTTCATTCTTGGCATATTTACATCTAAAACAACTGCGTCATATGCTTTCTGACACAATTTTTCATATGCTTCCAAGCCATCTCTGCATGTATCCGTTGCCTGAAAACCACTATCTGAATTAATTATATCACAGATGACTCTTCTCATGAGTGCTGAGTCATCAACAACCAGAATATTCTTTTTTCATTCTATTAATTTAACCCTATCCTTTTCCTCTCTGTCTTGCTTTTCTTTCTTCTGCAAAAATATACCTGATAATTTCTTCCCTTATTTTATCATCATGAATAATAAATTTCAGTCGGTTTTCATACATATTATCACGATTTAACAGCTTTGTACTTCGCAGGATATATCCTGGAAGATAATATTGTTTTTCGCCGGTCTGTGTCTGTAGCATCACAATAATCAGAACAGCTTTTCCCTCTTCTAACTGCTCATTCGTTACAAAGCGTACACCACCTCCACTGATATCAACAATAGTGCCCTTTTTCTGCTTTTTATAAAAATCATCATCCCTGAGACTTGCGATGATGTCTTCCGTCTGTTTCATTTCCGCTTCTTCGTCTGTCAGATGGAAATACCCCATATCAAGGAACATTCCATACGGTAATATTCCCGTCTCTGATATTTGCTCAGTGGTGTATTTAATACAATCCGGAGCAGGTAGCGGTTCTCCGTCTTATAACGTTCCCGGATCTGACCAATGCTTTTATACAATCCATTCGGTGTATAGAATACAAATTCATAGCGAAGTCCCAGTGGAAGTAATATCAGTTTTCCACTCTGAATCGGCATTATTATCTCCATTTCACCATTTTCAAACAGTTCAAAAATCTGACTCTTGTAAACTGGTGCAGCCTTTTCTGCAGATTCTGACCTTTCCGTCTGGTTCACTATATGAATATCAATTTTCATCCCTTCCCGTAAAACATTTGAAATCATTCTATCACCTATCTGTTATTAAAAAATTCAGCAAACAACTGGGCAAAGCCCCGCTTCATCAACGGAATATCATGCGCACCTTCTATAAGATTATTTGCAAGTATCTCAAATGCTTTTGCCGACTTGGTCTCCGGTGCATATAAAGATACTATCTGCTGCTGGCGTATTGCTTTTTTCAAACATGGAATCCTGCGGTATCATGCCGAGATATTCAAGATTACCATTTAAAAACTGTGACACAACGGTATTTAATTTATCATATACTGCCTGTCCATCTTCCACACAATTTACACGGTTGGCAACCACATGAATCTGCGTTCCGCTTTTGGCAAAATTCGGATTCCGGTGCAGTGCCTTTAACAGAGAATAGGAATCGGTCAGTGAGCTTGGTTCCGGTGTTGATACCAGAAGGACCTCCGGACAAGCCATAACAAATTCCAATACGCTGTCTGCAATTCCTGCTCCGGTATCCACCAGTACAATATCAGCCATTTCATCTAACTGTGCCAGATTACGTACTAAAAAAGTAATCTGATCCTTGGACAGATTATTCATTCCCACAATGCCTGAGCCGCCTGAGATAAAGCTTACTCCTGCCGGTCCCTCTGTTATAATCTGCCGTATATCCATTCCCCGGTATATAACATCACTCAAATTATGTTTTGGTATTGCTCCAAGCATAACTTCTACATTTGCCAGTCCCAAATCAGCATCAAAAATAATAACTTTCTTATTCATTTTCTGAAACTGGATTGCCAGATTAACTGTAATGCTGGATTTTCCCACGCCACCTTTTCCACTGGTAACCGTAATTACTCTTGCTTTCTGGGGAAGCTTCTGGTTCTTTAATTTAATTACATTGCGCAGTTTTTCTGCCTGATCCATATTATTATCTGCCTCCCAATAACTGTTTTACAATTTTCTGTGACTGGAAAATTTCAATATCATCTGGCACATTCTGCCCTGTTGTCACATAGGAAACATCCGCACCAGAATACATGCGAATATTTAACAGACTACCATAACTACTGGTTTCATCTAATTTAGTAAAAATAATCTTATAATCCGATATCTCATGGTATTTATCTACAATTTCCATCAAATCGCGGTATTTTGTAGTTGCGCTTAATACCAGATAAACATCCTTCTCATATTTGTCATCCAGACTTTCTATGAGGTTTCTCATATCTTTTCTCTGATCTTCATTCTTATAAGAGAATCCTGCGGTATCTACCAAAACGAGATCATAATTTAGCCAGTGTCTCTATGGCTGCATTCATTTCTTCCGATGAATAAATAACTGTCAGCGGTGTATCTAAGATATTCGCATAAGTACTGTAACTGTTCTGCCGCAGCAATCCGATAAGTATCTGCTGTTAAAAACGCTACTTTTTTGCCATAATCCACTTTAACTCTGGAAGCCACTTTTGCAATGGTTGTTGTCTTGCCAACACCGGTTGGTCCAATAAAAAATACGATTTTAGGCTGTCCCGGTACCAGTTCAATCTTTTGAGGCTGTCCGAATTTTAATACCATTTTCTGGTAAACATTGGATAAGATAATATCCATGCTTGCACTGCCTCTTAAATTCTTCTCCACATCATCTAATATCTGGTTGACATATCTTTCATTCACTTCATTATCCAGTAATGTTTCATAAATCATGCGGATACAACGGAAAGTCTCAGACTGCTGATGCTTCATATCCTTTGGAGCATCAGTTTCTTTTCCGGCTTTTCCTCTTCTTTGGGTTCTTCTTCAAAATTTTTCCGGTTTTAACTTCTTTTCTAATAAATTAGAAAGACTTTCTATTCTTTTCTTCCAAATCATGACTGCTTTCCGGATGAATGGCTGCTGGTTCCGGTGCCGGAATTTCAATCTTTTCATTTGCTGCAAAATTTATGCTGTCATGCATCTTTAATGGAGCATGTAACGCAGGAAGAGGATTAACTGTCTGTTCTTTTTCCTCTAATGCTGCCGTCACTTCATAAGTTGTGCTCTTTAATGCCCGGAATAAACCCTTCGGTTTGATTTCCTTTACATTCATAATCACAACTGCTTCTCCCATTTCCTTTTTCGCCTTATCAACTGCCTCTTCTCTTGTTCTGCCCTGAAATTTATTAATCGTCATTTTATGCTGTCACCATCCCTACTGATTGTAATTCCACATTTGATTCCACTTCATTATAAGACACCACAATGAGGTCTTTGAAATAGTCCTCGGTGAGTTTCTTAAAATACATCCGCACAATTGGCGAAGTAATGACAATCGGATTCTTTCCAATATTCTCTAACTTCGCTACTTCCTGCTTTAAGGATTCCATAATATTCTTGGTCTTCTCCGGATCTAAAGTCAGATAAGCCCCCTGCTCAGTCTGTTTTACAGAACCCATGATTTCCTGTTCCACCTTCGGATCTAATGTTACCACGCTGGTTGTCTCATTTGCCGGAAAGTATTTACTTGAAATTGCACGTTTTAATCCCTGACGCACATATTCTGTCAATACATCGGTATCCCTGGTTGTTACCGCATAGTCTGCTAAATTTTCAAAAATCGTAAGCAGGTCACGGATAGAGATGCCCTCCTGTAAAAGATTCTGTAAAACTTTCTGAATTTCACCAATACTAAGAACTTCGGTGTAAGTTCATCCACAAGTGCAGGATTGTTTTCCTTGATATTACTAATAAGATTAGATACATCCTGTCTGGTAAGAAGTTCTGCAATATGGGAACGGATTACCTCTGTAAGATGGGTGGCAATAATAGATGGTGCATCTACTACGGTATAGCCAAGACTCTCCGCACGCTCTCTCTGTCCCTCTGTAATCCAGATTGCCGGCAGATGGAAGGATGGCTCAAAGGTCGGAATACCGGTGATTTCCTCTTCCACATATCCCGGATTCATTGCCATATAGTGGTCAAAAAGGATCTCTCCCTCTGTCACCTGGATACCCTTGATCTTAATAATATACTGGTTCGGATTCAGCTGGATATTATCACGCAGACGGATGATCGGCACAACCGTACCAAGTTCCAAGGCGATCTGTCTACGGATCATTACCACACGATCCAGAAGATCTCCACCCTGGTTGACATCTGCCAACGGAATAATACCATATCCGAATTCGAGTTCGATCGGATCGACCTGAAGCAGGGAAACCACATTTTCCGGTCCGCCGGATTTCTTCTGCCGCCGTTTCATCTGCATTGGTTTCCTCTTCGATTTCTTCCACCTTTACATCCTTTTGTATCTTCCGTCCGGCAGCTAAAAATGCAATGCCAAGCGCACAGAAAAGTACCGGATTCAGCGGAGTTGCAATTCCAAGAAAGGTTATCGTTGCACCTACAATATACAATACCTTGGGAATTCCAAAAAGCTGTTTTACCAACATGGATCCAAAATCCGCTTCACTGGATGCTTTTGTTACGAGAATACCTGTTGCCAGCGAAATCAAAAGAGACGGAACCTGGCTGACCAGTCCATCACCAATGGTTAATATACCATATTTCTGAAGTGCCTCCATGGCAGACAGTCCACCATTCATGACCCCCATAATTGTTCCACCGATCAGGTTGATAAATGTAATGATAAGGCCGGCCGTTGCATCTCCTTTAACATACTTTGTAGCACCATCCATGGAACCAAAGAAGTTAGATTCCTGTTGAATCTTATTTCTGCGCTCCCTTGCTTCCTTCTCTGTGATCGCTCCGGTGTTTAAGTCAGCGTCGATCGCCATCTGTTTACCCGGCATTGCATCCAGTGTGAAACGTGCTGTTACCTCAGATACACGCTCAGAACCTTTATTGATAACGATAAACTGTATCAGAATCAGGACAATAAATACAATTGCTCCGATTACAAGATTACCACCACCTACAAAGCCTCCAAAGGTCTCTACTACATTTCCTGGTTCACCGGTAGATAAAATCAATCGGGTGGAAGAAACATTTAATGAGATTCGGAATATGGTGGTAAACAATAACAGTGTCGGGAAAAATGACATATCCAGCACTTCTTTTGCAAATAATGCATTAAAAAGAATAATCATTGCCAGTGAAATATTAATCGCCAGCATGACATCCAATAAAATAGAAGGAATCGGAATAATAAAGAATATGACTGCAGCAAGAAGATAGATTGCTACACCAAAATCCGCTTTTTTTTCATTCCGGTTTCCTCCTTTCATTTAAATTCGTATTAATTTCTGCCTTTTAGATTGTAAACCATCGCAAGCACTTCTGCAACTGCCTGATACAATTCTGGTGGAATTTCTGCTCCGACATTTACATTTGCATAAAGCATACGCGCCAACGGTTTATTCTCTACAATTTCCACCTGATTTTCTCTTGCCACTTCCTTAATCTTTGCAGCAAGAAAATCTTCACCCTTTGCAACCACAACCGGTGCTTTGGATACTGCCGCATCATACCTTATCGCAACTGCATAATGGGTCGGGTTCGTAATGACTACGTCTGCCTTCGGCACATCCTGCATCATTCGTCGCTGCGATGCCTCACGCATTCTCTGACGCTGTCTTCCCTTAATCTGTGGGTCTCCTTCAGTATTTTTATACTCGTCCTTTACCTCCTGTTTGGTCATCTTCATTTCTTCTTTGAATTTATGTTTCTGATAAATCAAATCAGCGATTCCGACAATCAGGTAAACCAGGCTTGTTTTTAAACCCACATCCACAATAAGTCCGGCAATCAATGCAACTGCCTGTAACAGTTCCATATCATAGATAACAAATAATTCTCCCTGCCTGTCCTTAATCTCGGAATACGCCACATACATGACCAGTGCCACTTTGACAATAGACTTTACAAGTTCAAACAGAGAATCTTTGGAAAACATCCGTTTAAACCCATTGATAGGATTAAACTTTGATAATTCCGGTTTTAATGGCTTCCCGCTTATTTTCCAGCCCACCTGAAGTACACTGACTAAAAACGTTACCACTATTCCGATTAAAAGAAACGGTATCATGACCTTTATCATTTCAATCACTGCCTGTGACATTAGCATATGGCTGGATTTTACTGTCATGCCCGTCTTATTTTCTAATAGAATATCCGGGATTTTCCGATAGAAACCTGAAAACTCATTCATTAAGGTTTCTGAAACATAGCTTCAAAAATCTTCAATCCCAGGAATAAAACAATTAAATCTACTGCTCCGGAAAATTCCTTGCTTTTTGCAACTTTTCCTTCTTCTCTTGCATCTTTTAATTTTTTTGCAGTTGCCGGCTCTGTCTTTTCGCCGCCAGGTCCCTCTTTTGCGAACCACTGCAGATTATATTTCAGAAGTAAATCTCTTTCCTCCATATAAATCTCCTATTCATGTACCAGCTTATCCATGCATTCCTGATGCAATTCCGGTAACCATCCGTTTCATCTCAGTAAGCACAAAATCGGATACATACGGAAGCAGCTGTATCGTCAAAAACAAAACCAGAAATCCAAGTAATATCTTAAGCTGGATACCAACAGAAAACATATTCATCTGTGGTGCAATCTTTGCCATGATTCCAAGAATACAGTTCAATATCATTAACACTGCAAAAACAGGAAGTGCCACCCGGAAACCAAGCACCATGGAATCCGTCATATAAGAAACCATGGTCTGAAGCAGGGAATCCCACATAAAATTCTGACCATTTACCGGAATCAGAGTGAAAGAATCAACAATTGCCTGTAAGATATACTGATACATTCCACTGGACATGAGCAATAACATGACCAGATAATTATAAAAATTACCTGTTATTGGAGAATTTGTTTTACTTACCGGATCATACTCGGTTGCCATGGACAAGCCCATATTTAAATCCATAATATTACCCGCAAATAAAACAATGGAATTACAAATATTTGCTCCAAAACCAATCAGCAACCCTGTAATTCCCTCTTTCACGACAATTGTGGCATATTCAATTACTCCTCCATATTCTATCGTGCTTTCAGGTAATACTCCAATCAACAGGATGGATACAAATACTGAGAAACCAATTTTGACTCTTCCCGGAGTATTCGACATGCTAAAAAATGGAGCCGAAAAAACAAAAGAAGTAATCCTCACCAGAACCAGCAAAAAATATTCAAATGTAAGCAGTGAGAAACTATAATTAACCATGTTTTATCTCTACCTGTATATCAACTGATATATAAACTAAAATCAGACCACAATCTCGTCATAAAATCAGTCATATTATTCAGCATCCACGCTCCAAAGAGAAGCATTCCTGCAAATACACCCAGAATCTTCGGTACAAAGGTAAGCGTCTGTTCCTGAATAGATGTAACCGTCTGAAAAATACTAATAATCAAGCCTACGATAACTGATATTAAAAGCAATGGAGCCGAAGTTAAAATAATATTATAAATAGCGTCCCTTGCAATATCTAAAACTTCTCCCTGTGTGATCAATTTCTACACCTCTTTCATCAGTAAAATGTCTCTACCAGTTCCCTGATAACAAGATTCCATCCATCAGCAAGCACAAACAGCAGAATCTTAAACGGAAGAGAAATCGTAGTTGGCGGAAGCATCATCATACCCATCGACATAAGGACAGATGCTACTACCATGTCAATTACAATAAACGGAATATATATAACAAATCCAATAATAAATGCCTGTCTCAGCTCACTTAATAAATAAAGCTCGGAATCAGCACAGTATTGGATATATCATCCTGTGTCTCATAAGTCACGCCGGCAATGTCACAAAATGTATTGATATCCTTTGCCTGTGTCTGTTTAAACATAAATTCACGGATTGGCTCCATTCCTGCCTCAAGGCCTGTTCCTGCGTGATTTCACCGGCATCCAGCGGTTTCAATGCATTTTCATTAATCTGTGTAAAAACCGGGCTCATAATAAACAGGGTAAGGAACAACGCCAGTCCAATCAACACCTGATTTGGCGGAACAGTCTGCGTTCCAATTGCTGCTCTTACAAAATGAAGCACAATAATAATTCTGGTAAAGGAAGTCAGCATAATAAGAATAGATGGTGCTAACGCAATTACAGTCAGTACCAGAAAAATCCGAACTGTTCCGGATAAATTTCCCCTCCATTATTAATATTAACAGAAAGTCCATTATTACCAGAGGATGCTGTTCCATCTGTACCATTGCCATTTTCAGTTGACTGATTACTATTACTGCTGTCAGTTACCCCAGGTATATTTACAGATGCCGCATACGCTTTCTGTGGTACAAATGCCACCAGTGTAACAACAACTGCAATAACCGCAAATATAAAAGATACCAGACAGTATTTCTTCTTAAAATTACTCATCCTTATGCCTGCTCTTCGATAAATGTTCTTTGAACTGTTTCATAATGTTAGAGAAACTTTCTCCTGTATTCTGATATTTCACCGTATCTTCCAGCGAAACATCATTTAACTGTTCCCTTGTAAGCTGTGCTAACATCGTCACTTCATCTTTTCCGATTCCGATTACGAGATAGGTCTCTCCCACCTCTATAATCTGAATATACTTATTTGTAGTGAGTTTCATAGTCTCCACTACCCGCATATTCTTCTGAAAATTATGTTGCTTCTGATATCCGGCAATCCATTTTGTTACATAATATGTAATTGCAAGCACAAAAACAAATATCAGCAATACACCTATCAATTGGAAAACTTTGTACGCCCGATGTTCTGCTACTCAGTAATATCATATTAGCCTACTACTTTTTTACTGCCTCGAGCACACGCTCTGCCTGGAACGGCTTTACGATAAAGTCCTTTGCGCCAGACTGGATTGCCTCGATAACCATGGCCTGCTGGCCCATTGCAGAACACATAATTACACATGCATTTGCATCTGCTTCTTTAATCTTTTTAATGCCTGAATTCCGTCCATCTCCGGCATGGTAATATCCATCAGTACCAGGTCTGGATGTACTTCATTATATTTTTCGATTGCCTTTACTCCATTTTCTGCTTCCCCGGCAACTGTATATCCATTTTTGGTAAGGATATCCTTAATCATCATTCTCATAAAAGCTGCATCATCACAAATTAAAATACTCTTTGCCATATTAGTTATCTCCTTGCTAATTATTTAATAATCTCTGTAATTCTTACACCAAAGCTTTCTTCAATTACAACTACTTCACCTTTTGCAACGTACTTTCCATTTACCAGTACATCAATTGGTTCTCCAGCAATCTTATTCAATTCAATGATTGTTCCCGGAGCAAAATCCAATATATCATGAATGGATTTACTGGTTCTTCCCAGTTCCACGGTTACTTCAATGGTACATCCATAATAAGATCAATATTTTCCTTTTGAAATACCCCATTCATATCTCCAGTAAAAATTTTGGAACTGAGCCGGCTGTACATTTACCTGCTGGTTTGCATAAATTGCCGACATATCTACAGGTTGTCCCATCATTGGCTGCCCCATCATCGGCTGTCCCATCATTGGCTGAGGCTGTGGTGCTGTCTGGCTTGCCTGTGGTTGTGGTGCAGGAGCCGGTGCAGGCTGTGGTGCTGCTTCCTGTATTGGTTCGTTTCCACCTGTCATGGTCTCCGTAATACTTTTACACATCTCTCTTGCAAAAGAAACCGGATACAGCTGCATGATATCACTGTCGACCAGATCACCGATTTCCATTTTAAAAGAGATTTTCACAAATGGCTGTGTCAGGAAATCATCAATTGCTCCCTCATCAATATTTCCTGTCAGATCAATCAGATCTGCAACAGGCGGGCTGATATCAATCTTTTTATTCAGCATGGATGATAATGAAGTAGCTGCGGAACCCATCATCTGATTCATTGCTTCACTGATTGCGCTTAAATGAAGCTCTCCCAGTTCCACGTCTGTATTGGTTCCGTCTCCTCCCATCATAAGATCTGTAATGACCTTAACATCATGCTCCTTTAATATCAGGATATTGCTTCCATCCAATCCAACGGTGAATCCGATTCGTATAAATACACACGGACGCTCATACGCCTTTACCACGTCGTCCCAGTTTGCCATGGTAACAACCGGTGTGGATATTTCCACTTTACGGTTCACCAGCGAAAACAATGTCGTTGCTGCGGTACCCATACTGATATTAGCAATTTCACCGATTGTGTCTTTTTCTGAATCACTCAGCTGTCCTTCTGCCGTATCTGATGACGCACCCGGATTATTTAGCAGGGCATTGATTTCTTCCTGCGATAGTACTCCATCCATCACTTACTGCTCCTCTCTGATTACTGACGTCACTCTTACTGCATAATTATCACCGGATGCTCCCGGCAATGCAGTAAACTTACGAATGTTTCCAACGTAAACATCCAGCTCCTGGTCCACTTTCGTGTCCAATCTAACTATATCACCCACCTGTAAATTCATGAAGTCGTTTACCGATATGGTGCTGTTACCTAAAATTGCTTTTACAGGTATCGGTGCTTTTGAAATCAAAGTTTCAATTGCTTCCGTATAACGCTGTTCATCCTTCTCCTGCAGGCTGGAATACCAGTATTTTGTATTCAACTTGTCCATAACAGGTTCCAAAGTAAGATACGGAAGGCAGATATTCATCAGACCTTCAACATCCCCTATTTTTACATTAATTGTAATAATTGCAATCATTTCACTCGGAGAAATAATCTGGGCAAACTGCGAATTTGTTTCAATACGTTCCAGTCTTGGATGTAAATCCACAACATTTTCCCACGGTTCCCGGAGCAGGTCGACGCAGACTCCCATAATTCTTTCTATAATCAGCAACTCTATTTCTGAAAAGTCACGGACTTTTGCTAATGGTTCTCCGCTTCCACCAAGCATACGATCCACCATGGCATATGCAAGATTTGAAGCAATCTCCAGAATAACCGAACCTTTCAATGGAGAAAAATTAACAATACCAAGAACCACCGGATTAGAAAGTGCATTTGAAAACTCAGAATAGGTAACTGCTTCAGAGTTCATCACCTCAACCTGAACATTTTTCTTAGATAAACCGGAAGATTTGTGGATATCAGTCTGCCATAATGTTCAAACACAATCTCCAGTGTTCTTAAGTGTTCTTTTGAAAACTTGGAAGGTCTGGCGAAATCATAATTCTTAATCTGCTTCTCGCCATTGTCCTTCATTTCTTCTACATCCAGCTCGCCGCTGCTCAATGCCTGAAGCAGGTTATCTATCTCATTCTGAGATAAAACTTCGCTCACGGACTCTCACCACCTTATATTTCATGCTTACTATTTTTAATCCTATACTACAGTTACTTCCGAGAAGTTGACTGCAATGATAAAATCTGAACCAAACTGCTTCTGTAGTTCTGCCAGTATAGCGTCTTTAACCGCCTGCCGATCCGCATTAAATTCATCCATTGTATAGGTATTAATTACGCTATTAATGGTATCTTTTAAAATTGTTTCACGATCAGCCATATCTTCGCCATAGGTTTTATATCCATCGTTCTTGCTGTCCATGGAAATGGATGCTGTAAGCTTTACATAATGAGTTTCGCCATCTGCACCTGTTTTTAAATTGATTGTCATGGCATCTTCAATTTTATAGGTCTCAACCTGGTCCATTGGAATGCTGGCAGACTCAGTTCCATCCCCACTCTCCAGCTCCAGATCAATTGCACTGCATACCTTGTTTACCAGCGCATTGGATTTCTTTGTTTGCGGCAGGATTGTTATTGTAAGTATTCCTGTCAAAATCAGGTTCACCAGAACCAGTGCCAAAATAAGCACTGACATAAGGTTCTTCTTCATCTCATTTCCTCCTATTCTGTAGCGCCGCCGGAATTATATGAATTATATACCTTAATTTCAACACGACGGTTTCTTGCTCTGCCTTCCTCTGTAGTATTATCTGCTACAGGAACATATTCCCCTCTTCCTGAGGATTTAATCAGTGCCGGATCCAATGTGGTATTATCCCGGATAAAATCCGCCACAGAAAGTGCCCGGTACATGGACAGTACATTATTGTTTTCATATTTTGACGAATGGATTGGCACATTGTCGGTATGTCCTTCAATTTCAATCACATTGCTGTCATAGTTTTCCAGGATAGTTCCTATTTTAGCAATCAGCGGCTGGGCATCTTCCCGGATATTTGCCTTTGCCGAATCAAATAATATTGCTCCATTTAATGTAAGTTTTACATACTCGGCATTAAAATCTACTTCCACCTGATTCTGTAATCCCCCGCCTCTATCTGCTGCTCGATTTGTTCTGCCATTTGTTCTGATTCCGACAATGCCTGTTCTTTATACTGCTCTGCTACATCTGTCTCAGTCTCAGTCTCTTCTGTTTTGCCACCCTGGGAATCCCCATCCTCTCCTGAGGACGTTTCAAAAAAAAACATCAATATTCGGCAACTGGCTGATTCCGTTGCCCACCATTTCTCCCTCGCCAATACTCATACTGCCTGCCGGCATAATACTTAAGCTGCTCTGCAGCGAGGCTATCACCATCTGAAACTTCTCTGCATCAACGGTAGACATGGAAAAAAGCAACACGAAAAAGCACAGCAACAGATTCATCAAATCACTAAAGGTGGTTATCCAGCCAGCCGCCGGCTTTGCTTCCGGTTCCCGCTTCTTTCTCGCCATTATTCTTCACCTCCGGCTTCATCTTGTGCATTATAAGCCTCTCTTGCCTGTGGTGACAGGAATGATTTCAGTTTTTCTTCTATTACACGAGGGTTTTCTCCTGCCTGAATAGACAAAAGTCCCTCAACGGTAACCTCTTTCATTATAATTTCTCTGGCATTATTATCTGACATCTTTGATGCAATCGGATTACAGATCCAGTTAGATATCAGCGAACCATACAATGTTGTAATCAGGGCAACTGCCATATTAGGTCCGATGGAAGATGCATCCTGTAAATCCTTCAACATATTAATCAGACCAATCAGGGTACCAATCATACCCCAGGTAGGAGCTAATTCTCCCCACTTTTCCCAGAAGCCGATTACTTTCTTATGCCGGTCCTCAATGCAGCCCAAATCTGTTTCCAGAATTCCACGCACCAGTTCCGGGTCAGTTCCATCTACTACCAGCATAACTCCTTTTTTCAGAAAGTCATCATCAATATCATTCGCTGCTTCTTCCAATGCAAGAAGTCCCTCTTTTCTGGCAATATTTGAAAGATTAATGATATTTCCAATAATCTCACTCGGGTCATTCTTATGTAACTTAAAAGCATTTCCCGCTGACTTAAAGCCATTAATGAAATCTGCCATACTGTTACATGCCAGAACACCAGCAATAGATCCTCCAATCGTAATAACAGCGGATGGGAAGTCCATATATGTATTCCATATTGCCGATACACCTGCACTTTGAATAATTCCAAATAAAACCATTGCAAGTCCCATCAAGGTACCAATAAGTGATGCTATATCCAATTTATCCACCTACATTTCTATAAAATTATGGGAACACCATTCTTTTGAAAATGGTCCTTGTTACCCACCTTTTTGTATTTTCATTTTCATTTCTATATAATCTTACTAAACTTTCAGCAAAATGTCTACTTTTTTTACAATTATTTTAGAAACAATTCCATTTTCTATTATACCATATATAGGGGAACTATCAAATATAGTCCCCTATATGTACTGTTTTTATATTATTTTTCGCTATATCTGACTATTTTTATTATCGTTTCAGATTAATCAACTCCTCAAGAAGCGTATCGGATGTAGTAATTACTCTTGAGTTTGCCTGGAAACCTCTCTGCGTGGTAATCATCTCGGTAAATTCAGAAGCCAGGTCTACGTTGGACATTTCCAGTTCTCCGGAATTCATGGTACTTCCGTTTGAAGTAATTTCGACACCAATTCCATCAAATTCACCGGAGTTTAAAGTAGTACGGTAGCAGTTATCTCCTACTTTTTCAAGTCCGGCTGCATTTGCAAAGCGGGCAGATGCAATCTGTACCTAAAAAGAACAGTATTACCATTATCGTAAGAACCGTAAATTTTACCATTGGTATCTACAAATACACCGGTTAATGCTCCAAGCTTCTTACCTGTTCCGGTTGTTCCATCAATTGCTCCCGCATCCATTCCAACAGTAGATGTTCCACCATTATTAGAATTCTTACACTGTGTAAAATCAATGGAAATATTTTCAAACTGGTCGCCTAACTGTTTCATGTTCAATGTGACCGAGCCGTTAGTGCTGTCACCCACGGAAACAAATTTACCTTTTCCAGTACCAGTATCAAACTTCAGTTCGTAATTTACTGCTGTTGCTTCAATAGTAGGTGGATTACCATCAGTAATGCTGTTGATGGTTGCACCAGGCTGTAACCCGGTATAAATATCAGAAAGTGATACGTCCGTTACTGCTTCGTATCCGTTTACTATACCACCGGCTGAAGTAATTGCACGATATACTTTGCTGTCATACTGTCCGGTAGCGGCATTCTGTGTTGTATTGATATAGTACATTTCACCACTGCTGTTACGGAACTGATGATATGTATTTCCGCCAAAGGAATTAGATGCTCCGGTATCTGTCCACTCTGTACTGATTGCATTGTAAGCAGTCTGTGCATTAGTAATTCCACCACTGGCATTTGCTCCGAATACATCAGAAAGATTTCCACCGTTTGCCAAAAACTCCTCTAAGATATTCTTATTGGAAGAATCATAAATAGCACTCAACTCAACGGTATAAGTTCCGGCATCGGTATCTACACCTTTGACTGCAAATTTTGCGGTATAGGAATATCCCAATGCATCGAAGAAATTCAAATTCATGGCATATCCACTTTCACTGGTTATTTCTGTACTGTTTTTATCTACAATACCACCACAAACTGCATTCGTTGTTGCTTCTGCCGGAGAAGTAAGATTGCTTTCCTGCATGATACGAAGTGCAGATACCTGGTCTTTTTTAATCTGTCCGGTAGTCGGGTCTACCTGCCATCCCATAACATTGTAACCGGTAGATGTCATGGCAAGGTTTCCTGAGCCATCCATATAAAAAGAACCTGCTCTGGTAAAAAGATTTTCAGTACCGTTGCTTACAACAAAGAAACTTGTTGTATTACCCTTGTCTGTAATTCTTAAGTCAAATGCTTTTCCGGTTGTCTGGGCTGCCCCACCGGAAGTAATGTCGATGGAAGTAGAACCTGTTGTTACACCAAGACCGATCTGCTTTGCATTGACACCGCCGGTACCGGTTGTTGCATTTGCTCCGGATGCACCGGAAATTGTCTGATACATAATCTCGCTGAATGTTACACTGGACTCTTTAAATGCCACGGTATTTACATTGGCAATATTGTTACCGATAACGTCCATTCTTGTCTGATGTGTCTTTAAACCTGACACAGCAGAGTACATTGATCTCATCATAATGAAATGACCTCCTAAATTTGATGTCTGACGCAGAACCCATCTGTCAGTCAGTGTTCTCACAGCCTCCATAAGGTCCGGCTATGCTATTACTGCACCATCAATATTTGTAAAAAACATTATTTTCTGATTCATTCTGGTCCATTGCTGTCACAACTGTTTTGTTTGGGACATTTACAATGAATGCCAGAGAATCAACTACTACTAAGGATTCTTTGATTCCTTTCTTCTCAGCCATCTCCACACCCGCTTCCAAGCGTTCACTCTGCTGGTCTGAAAGACTGATATTCGGTAGACAACCGCATGCTTGCATGCTTCGAAAATTTCACCCCGGAAACATCTGCTGCTTTTTGCTTTTCTTTTAATACCTCCGCAAAAGAAGCTCCCTGCTCCGGCTGCGTTTTATTACTCTTCGAAGAATTGAGATACTGGTCTGCTACCTGTTCAATGGAAGTGAATTGATTTGCTATCTTATTCATGCTTTCATCTCCCTAATAACCTTCCGTGGTTTACTCTGCTTTCCCTGTTTCTTCTGTATCTTTTTTGTCTTCTGTACCACCGTTACCTTCTGTCTTATCACCGTTTTCTCCGGCAGCGGCCTGTAACTGTTTCATTCTCTCTTCGAGTTTCGTTAACTTATCAATATCACTCTGTGCAATAAATGACTTCTGATAACTGGTCATGCTGTCATATGCTTTCCGAAGGTTGGTCAGTGTACCTGCATTGTCCAGTGTAAGCTGGTCAACAGACGGTAATGACGCAATTGCAAGTGAAAATGATTTTGCAAGGCTGATTGCATCCATGTAACTGTCGTCCATAACAGAATATAAATCGTCAATGGAGTAAAGGTTATTATTTACCATAAGATAAGTCTTATTGTTCTCATGGATTACACTGTCTACTGTTCCGGTAACAGCGGATGTCTCTCCTGTTGCAGAAGATGTAACACGAAGTACTACCTGTTTTCCCACCAGTGAATTTGCTTCCATCTCCTGTAAGGATGCCTGCATATTCTGGGTTTCCTCTAACTGTGAAAAAAGTTGCCAGCTGTGAAATATACTCTGTATTATCTGTTGGTTCCAATGGATCCTGATATTTCATCTGTGCTACTAACAGTTGTAAAAACGCATCTTTATCCAGACTACCTCCGGATTTTTTGGAAGTAGAGGATGAGGAATTTGATTCTGCACTGGTATCCACAACCTCTCCATTTTTTATAAGCTGTGTTATCATTTTGTGCTCCTTTCTACGCTGTTACATCCATGGTATTTCCATGGTCTTTCATAATCTGGGCTGCCAATGCTTCTTCTTCATTCATAAGCCCGGATAACTCGTCCAATTCTCCACGGAACAATCTTCTTCCGGCTGTTCTTCCAGATTCTTCTCTCTGACTGCCCTGCTGTTCTTCTCCAGATGCATTCTGCTCTAAGTTCCGTTCAAATTCATGACTTGCTATTGTAACTTCGACTGCATCTACTTTGATTCCCTGCTGGTTTAAACTGGTTCGAAGGTCTGCAATCTGTGCTTCCAAAGCGGTCTTTACTGTTTCACTGCTTACTGCCAGTTCCGCAGTTATATTTCCTTCTTTGGTTGCTGCAATGTGTAAATATACTTTTCCGAGATTTTCCGGATTCAGCTGCATCTCAATGGATGAATTTTCCAAAGAGAGATTCACTTTTGCGAATTCTGTGATCTGGTTCATAATATCCTGCACATCAATGGTTGTACGGGATGCCACCGTATTTACCTCTTCCGGTGCTGTAGTCTGCTGTTCTGCTCTTACCTGAAATTCCATGGTCTGTGCATGTTCATTTACACTGCTCTCTTTTGTTTTCTGTGACTGGGCTGCTGGCTCGTCCATTTCACCGGACGCATCCTCTGATACATTGTTTTCAGTCTGTGCATCCTCTGACGCATTCACCTGAATTACCGGTGCTGCATCTTCTGCCTCTTCTTCCGGCTGTACATTCTGTGTTTCTTCTGTAGTATGGGTCATCTGAACTGTAGCTGCCGTTACTGTTGTATCCTGTGTTTCCTGTGAAGTAATTGTCGCATCAGTCTGTGGAGCCATTTCCTGTACGCCGCCGTCTGCCATATCCACTGTTTCGTCAAAATCCGCTGTCAGTTCTGTCAACTGATTCTGTAATGCTACCCACTCATCCTTAGAAATTCCAAGTGTCTCACTTAAATTCTGAACCAACGCCTCTGTATTCTGCATAATATTTGTGAATTCTTCACTCATAAGCAGTGAACAGGCATCCTCAGTTCCTGTCAGTTGTGTCACAAGCTGTGAAAGGCTTGCCGGGTTCAGTAAATCCATCCACTGCAATCCCAGTATAGACATAGCATCTTCTACCTGCTCATCCGAAACGCCAAGTTCATCTTTCAGAATTTCTTTTACACCAGTTTCAAATGCATCCTTTGTGTCTTCCAGCTGATTCTGCAGCTCTTCCACTTTCTGTGTAGGAGAATTCTCCTTTACATTCAGTTTTTTTTGTGCTGTCTGCTACAGCTGCCGGCTGTGTGGCTGTTGCTGCAGGTTCTTTTCCTACCGGATTTTCGCTGGTAAGCTGCTGGTTTCCATAACCGGATGTTTTCTGTTCCATCACAGAAGCAAAGCTTGCCTGTGCAGTTGCACATAGCCCTTTTTCCACAGTGCCCGTCGCTTTGGAAAGTCCTGTGTCTAAAGTTCCAGGGGTTGATACCATTCCCGAAATCTTTGCACTCGTCATGTATTCTTCCTCCTTTCTTCTTTATTCAATTTTATTTATTCTGAAGGATTCATGATTTTGTGTCACCTTTGCGGCTGTATCAGAATTCATTTTCCCTAGAATATCAGCTCTTGATTGCGCATCCATATTTTCCAATATCTGTGCCACCAGATTCAGATTATCTGTCATGGTGTCAAATATGGCTGCTGCTTCCTTCGGTTTCATCTGGGAATAGCCCTTAACATAATCAGATATCTTACTGTCTGTCTGCTGCTGTTCCACCACCTGTTTATACAAAAGTTCCGCATTATCCGGATCAATGCTCTCATAATATTCCTTATATTGTTCTATATCGGGTGCCTGGTCCGAAAAAACAACCTCATTATAAAATTTTTCTTTTTTTCTTCTTCAAATGCAGCCTCATTTGCTTCATATTCTTTCAGCTTCTGGGACTGTGCTTCCAAATCCGCGATATAAGCACTGTTTTCACTGCTCCCCCCTGCTGTGCCTGTGCCAGTTCCTGCTCCAGTTCTTTTATGTAAGCTACCGCTTCATCCATATTCTTATATGGATAATCCTCTTCCGTAGAAAGATCGTCCTCAGAGTCCGGTAAAATCCGGTTGACATACGGAATATCTTTTAATAGTGGACGCATTACCGTAGAGCCAAATCCTCCAACATCCCATTTAATCAGCAGTGCCAGTATTGCCAGCCATACAATAATGATGACCAATGTTACCAGAGCAACTGCCAGTTTTGAAGAACCGCCTTCCTCTTCTTCTGTATTTTCCAAATCAGTTTCCATGTTCTTTGCAGCCTTTTTTCTGCCTTCTTTCTTGCCTTCTCCGCTTTCTTTGCTGCTTTCTTATCCATTTCTTCTGCCATCGTTACACCACCTGTCTATTTTTTTCGGTCTGCCATAGCTATAGCTTACCAGTTCGTCTACTACCTTGTTATCTTCCTGCACCAGTTGTTGTTTGAAATCTTCAAAATCTTTTTTCCCGTAGTTTTTCCTGCGTCTTTCGCTCTTTCATAACTTCTTCCAGTTTCTGCCTGGCGGCTTCCACAGTTTTTTCTCTGCTACCTGCACCTGCATCATCTGTCTTCGAATCAACACCTTCATGCTTTCAATTGCCTGTCTGCATTTTTTATTTCCAGCAAATCTATTTTGCCTTCAACCAGCTCTTTTGCCCGGTTATCATATGCATTCTTCCGCTCAAAGAGTTTTAAAAGCTTTGCCTCTTCTTCCCGGAGTGCTGCATTTGCCTGGCTGTATGCAATCTTTGCCTGACTTTCCAGTTTTAATTTAATATCTAAAATATTCTGCATCCGTTAAATAAATTTTGCCATATCTCATTCCTACTTGAATACATCTTCCAACAATGCCAATTCTTCTTCAAATGTAAATTTTTCATCAGTTCTCTGACACAGAAACTCATTGACCGCTTTTATCTTAGAAACCGCATAATCAATTTCTTCATTGGAGCCGCTCTTATAAGCACCAATATTAATCAAATCTTCTGCTTCCTGATAGGTTGCCAGTACATTTTTCAGCTTTCCTGCCACCGCCTTATGCTCCGCCGAAACAATGGAACTCATAACCCTGGAAATACTCTGTAAAATATCAATCGCCGGGTAGTGATTCTTATGTCCCAGTTTTCTGGAAAGCACAATATGTCCGTCCAAAATGCTTCGGGCTGTATCGGTAATCGGCTCATTAAAATCATCACCGTCTACCAGCACCGTATAAAGTCCGGTAATAGAACCTCTTTCTGCTGTTCCTGCCCGCTCTAATAATTTCGGCATTTCCGAATACACGCTTGGCGGATATCCACGGGTAACCGGTGGTTCCCCGGTAGCAAGTCCGATTTCTCTTTGTGCCATGGAAAAACGTGTCAGGGAATCCATCATCAGAAGCACATCCTTTCCCTGATCCCTGAAATACTCTGCCACAGCCGTTGCAGTCTTTGCACACTTATTACGAATCAATGCCGGTTTGTCAGAAGTCGCCACAATTACCACCGAACGGCGCATACCTTCTTCGCCAAGGTCCCGTTCCACAAATTCGCGAACCTCCCTGCCTCGCTCTCCGATCAGGGCAATGACATTGATATCTGCCTTTGTATTGCGGGCAAACATACCAAGCAGTGTACTTTTTCCGACACCGGAACCTGCAAAAATTCCGATACGCTGTCCTTTTCCAATGGTAATTAATCCATCCACCGCTTTAACTCCCAGTGGTAATACCTCACTGATGATTTCACGCTTCATCGGATCTGGTGGTGGGGCTTCAATCGGATATTCTTTATCGGTATGAATCTCATCCATCATCTGTCGGTCGTCCAATTCCATCCAGAATATACCCTAAAACCTCATCTCCCACCAAAACAGACAAAGGATGTCCCGTATTTGCTACGATACATCCAACACCCAGACCTTCAATACTGTCAAAAGGCATCAATAACAGCCGGTTATCCTTAAAACCGACTACCTCTGCCATGACATATATCTTTTTGCTCTCTATCCCGATATATTTTACACAAATCATTCAGTTTTGCTTCCGGTCCGATGGATTCAATGGTAAGACCTACTACCTTAGACACTCTTCCAAGGCAGGTATAATATGTCTTATCCGAAAGTAACTGATATTTTTCCAAATCACATGTCACTCTTTTTTCCTCACATACACAATGACTGTATATCACGAATCAGATTATCCAGCTGTACATCCATTCCACACTCAAACACTCCTGTATCTGTCTCTATGATACATTCTCCTTCAGTCATGGAATGAATGGTAACTAAATCCAAAGTTGCATTCTGTCCCACGCATTCTAACAGCTCCTGTTTATGTTCTTCCAGATATGCTGCCTGTTTCGGACCTGCTTTGATTGTAAATTCTTTCGGTCCGTCAATGGATTCCATTGCCCGTTTTACAAGATAAAGTACAATCTCATCCTTATCATGGAACTGCACATGGAAAACATAGGGAAACCACATCTGTAATTGTATGTACAAGCTTCGGTTCCAGTTCCCGCATCTGTTCCAGATAAGAATCCTGCAGCTGCTGTTCCCTTTTTCCAATGCTCTCTAACTTTGCATCATAAACCGCAGCACCTTCCTGCATTCCCTGTTCCAAACCTTCTGCCTGTCCCTGTTCCTGTGCCTGTTCTTACGAATTTCGTCTGCTTCCTCCCGGGCTGCTTTTCGGATTTCGTCTGCTTCGGCATTTGCCTGTGCTAAAATTTCTTCTGCTTTTTCCTTTGCCTCTGCTTCATAATCAATTGTTTCCACCTGTCGGTGCAGCAATTCCTTCTACAAATCCACCTGACTCTGCCTGTGGCTGTTCCGGTTCTCTTGTCTTTGCAAGAGCCCGGGACTGTTCTTCTAAAATACGATACGCCAGCGTATTGGAATTAATCACGCGGCTCTCAGATTCATTCGTGATAAAACGCTGTTTATATAAATTAGACAATAATCTCATCACCTCCGCCACGGAAATTACAATTTCTGCGGAGTCTTCCAGTTTACGAATAATACCAACAATCTTCTGCTGTGCTTCTTCTACATCCTTCATTCTTACCGGACCCATGAATTCCATATCTTCACGAATCATGGCAGCAAGACGTTTGGACAGGTTCTTAAAGATAACATTCTGAACCTCTTCGTTGGCACCCTTCAGTGCAACAGCAAGGTCATTGTTGTCCACATCACGCAGCACACGCTGGATTGCACGGTCGTCCAGCAACAGGATGTCTTCGAACACGAACATCTTTTTGCGGATCTCGTCTGCAAGTTCCGGCTCTTCGATTTCCAGGGATTCCATAATATGTTTCTCTGTTCCACGGTCTACCGTATTCAAAATATCTACGATCGCATCGACGCCACCCACGATTGTGTAATCCTGATTGATCAGGGAAGAAAGTTTTTTCTCTCTAACACACGCTCCACCTCTTTGATTACATCTGGTGAAGTCCTGTCCATCTTGGCAATACGTTTTGCAACATCAGCCTGTTTTTCCGGTGGCAGAGCTCCCTAAAATCATGTGCAGACTGTGCCGGCGACAGATAAGACAAGATCATCGCAATAGTCTGTGGATGCTCGTCCTGGATAAAGTTCAGCACCTGACTCGGATCTGTCTTTCGGATAAATTCGAACGGACGCACCTGGAGAGAGGCCGTAAGTTTTGTGATAACATCCTGTGCCTTGTCGCTGCCTAATGCCTTATCCAGGAGTTCTTTGGCATAGCCAATACCACCCTCTGCGATATACTGCTGTGCCAGACACACCTGATAAAATTCGTTTAATACGCTTTCTTTGGTCTGTGGTGACACGCTTCTGGTATTTGCAATCTCAAGTGTCAGTTCTTCAATTTCATCTTCTTTTAAATGTTTGAAAATACTGCTGACTTCTCCGGTCCTAATGCTATCAGCAATATTGCCGCTTTCTGAATGCCATATATATTCTTCTGTTCCCATTTATTCCCACTCCTCATTCAGCCAGTTACGAAGCAACGACGCAACAGCCTCCGGATTTTCATCCACAAATTTTTCAATCAGGACACGAATCTCTGACTTCTCATTGTAACCAATATCTTCCAAATCTTCCTGTTCTGCCTGCTTGGTTGTCTCAAGCAACGATTCTACAGAAAGCTCCGGTTCAATCTCAGTTTCTTTTTCTTTTCTTGTGCTGCGGAATACAACATAACCTAACAGTGCAAAAAATCAGAACCGCAAGAATAATCTGCAGGTAATCCTGAAAGCCTCTGCCGCTGCCCTTAGAATATTCAAACATCGGAATATCATAGCTGACAATCGAAATATTAGATGCCGGGATACCGGTTGCATTGGATACCATAGTATAAAGATCCTGATCTACCGTTCCCTTTACCCGGTTGTTATTCTGTGTTACAAATTCATCAAAGGTCATATTGTCCAGAGTACCATCTGCTTTTAAGGTATCCTCATTATAAGTCACATAACGGGCTACCGTTACAGATATGGATGACTGGTCATATTCTATATCTCCTACAGAGCCAATGGTTTGGGTGTTCTTTTCATCCAGTGCACGGTCAATGGAATCATCTGTAACAGAGCTTTCTGATGTGCTTCCATCCGGAAGTACATAAGTTGTTCCATCTCCATTAGAGTCTGTTCCCGGTGTTCCCGACGTACCACCGGTTGAGTCTGACTGATAACGGTCCTCATGGGTAATCAGTCCTTCATCCCTGTCTGTCCCTGCGCAGAATAATTTGTCTCATTAGTCGTAACCTGATCAAAATTCAGCTTTAAATTTAATCCTACATCAATCGTATCAGAAAAGGTCTGTTCCCTTAATCACATCTGTAACAGCCTTCTTCACCTGTGTTTCTTTCTTTGTCTGATAACTGAGCTGTGTGCTGGCAGTTCCGATTGCTGTACTCTCTTCTCCACCCGCAAATAAAAAGGTTGGAATTAGAGTCAATAATCGTAATATTATCCGTGGAAGAATTGCCAATCTCAGTTGCTATATATCTTGCTAAAGATGCCGCCTGGTCTTCGGACATCTCTCCGTTCAGTTCCAGCTTAACGCTGGCATAAGACTCCTGATTTCTTGTAACTAAGGTTCCATCATCTTCCGGAATATTTAAGTTAACATCTGCCGACTTAATCAAATCCATATTTTCCAGTTCTTTTGCAAATTTATCTTCCAAAAAACCTGATACCGTTTACTCTTATCAGCTTCCGTTGTGCTGATACTGCCGCTTAATGCATCATCAATGGTAAATCCGTTTGTCGGAATACTGTTTGAGCCAAGCAAAATATTTGCATCTGCCTGATTCTTTGCATTTACAAACGAAAAAGTCATTCCATCAGAAGAAACCTCATAATCTATGCTGTTTCCATCCAAAAGGTCTTTTACAGATGATGCCTGCGTTGCATCCTCACAGGTTATCAGCTGAACCATCGTAGGTTTGGTCATCACGACAGCCAGTATCACCAATGCAAGAATTACTACAGCCGTAATACTGATAAGAAGCGTCTTCTGCTTTGTTGTAAACTTCAGCCACCACTCTTTTATTTTTTCTAATATTGCTTTCAATCTGTCTGGCATAATCTACTCATCCTACCTATACTAAATCTGCATGTTCATAATTTCTTTATAAGCATCTATTACTTTATCCCTTACTGCAACTGTATAGGATAATGCAATGTTTGCCTTTTTTCCTGTGCCACAAGCAATTCATGGGTATTGGTCGATTCTCCCAATGCAAATTTAATTTCCTCTTCCTCTGCATTGTTCTGATAATTATTTGTTTCCTTCACCATGTTCATTGCCGTTGCAAGAATATTATCTGAAAAGCTTTCCGCACTGTTTGACTGCTGTGTTGCAGCTGCATTCTGTGTATTAAAAACATCTGACGAAACTCCTGTTAATACATTAACATTCATCGTTTATCTCACCTTTCCAAATATCTTTTTATGATTTACCAATCTGTAATCCCGCCTGTGCAATCTGTTTGCTTGCATCAAAAGCTGTTACGTTCGCCTCATATGCTCTGCTGGCATCAATAAGATTTGTCATTTCTGTTACTATATTCACATTCGGATATGACACATAACCATTTTCATCCGCATCCGGATTGGACGGATCATACTCCATGATAAAATCAGTAGAATAATCTTCTGTCACTGAAGAAACCTTTACTCCGTTTCCCACATAGCCTTCCCGGGAATCAGAAAGCACTTTGCTGAACGGAGTTACGCCTTTTTTTCCGAAAAAAGTTACGATTTTTCTGCGGTAAGGTGTTCCATTCTCTGTACTGGTTGTATTTACATTTGCTACGTTCTCAGAAATGGTATCCATACGAAAACGCTGCGCCGTCATTCCCGAAGCACTGATATCAAACGCCTGAAATAAAGCCATTCTTTATTCCTCCCACACAATTTTATTTAATAACGGTTTTATACCGTGATATTTCCTGACTGATACTGTTGGTCAATCCCAGATAACGGATTGTTTCTGAGGCAAGCTCTACATTCTCCTGCTCCGGGTCAACATTGTTGCCGTCCAGGCGGTAAGAATAAGAGGCATTGTCGATATATGTCTTTGCATTCAGATGGTCCATATGGATATTTGCCACCTTGTCATCCAGTGAAACATATTTGCTTTTGCCCAGTTCGGATTCCAATGTACTTTCAAAATCCAAATCCCGGCGTTTATATCCAGGTGTATCAGCATTTGCAATATTATTTGATATTAACTGTTCTCTTTCCCAGCTCGCACTTGCGGCCTTATTCAACACATTCATATAGTCAAACGCATTTGAACTTATCATACTGCACCTCCATAGTTATCCATATTGTTATCGCATCATATTTTATTATAAATAATCTTGTAAAAAACACAAGTTTATTTTTTTCTTATTTTTACATTATCTAGTGTTTTTTTTTCAATTGGCTACACAATATAAAAGGGATTTACAGCTTTTTTCCACTATAAATCCCTTTATTCGATGCACCATCCGTGTGCTCTTCTTTATATTCTGTTTGTTTATATTTCTATGGTTAATCTGCCTTTCGTATTCTGGCAAGTTCATCAAACACCACATCATTTACAACTTTGATATAAGTTCCCTTCATTCCGGAAGAACGGGATTCGATGACTCCTGCACTTTCGAACTTACGCAATGCATTTACAATAACGGAACGTGTAATTCCTACACGATCTGCAATTTTGCTGGCTACAAGAATACCTTCTGTTCCGTTTAACTCATCAAAAATATGAGTAATTGCCTCTAACTCTGAAAAAGAAAGTGTGCTGATTGCTGAACGCACAATCTGTACTTTTCTGGTCTCTTCCGCATTTTCCTCATTCACAGAACGCATCATTTCCAGCCCTACCACCGTTGTTCCGTACTCTGTCAGAATAATGTCATCAATGTCATACTGGTTATCATAACGATATACAAACAATGTTCCTAACCGCTCACCAGCAATATCAATCGGTGTAATAATTGCAGAATATTTCTTAATATCTGATTCAAATCCTAATGTTTCCAGATTGACGTTTTCCTTTGTGGAAAGAATTCCAAGCAGTCTTTCATTCAGCATAGAATCAATAAACCCGCCTACTTCATCAACAATCAGTTCATGAATCTCATCAATTCCACGGCACTGGCTGCTTCCGAGTACCTTTCCTTTTTACTGATAACAAGGATATTGGAATCCAATATCTCTGTCAAAACCTCACAGATATCATTGAACACAACCTTTGACGAATTATTATTGTGCAAAAGCTTATTTATTTTTCTTGTTTTATCCAACAGCTGAACGCTCATACTTATATCCTCCACGCTATATTCAGAATAACTAGACTGTTTAATATTTTATCATGTTTATTCTGATAATTCAAGGATTTGAATTGTACTTTTAATTCTTTTCATCCCTTTTTTGGTTTTTCCTCTGAAAAGCCACACTGCTCATTGGAACAGGCAAGCTTATTGCCCTTTTTCTACCATATAACTTCCGCACTTCGGACATTTCTCAGATGACGGCTTTGCCCATGACATGAAATCACATTCCGGATTATTCTCACATCCGTAATATCTTCGCCCCCTTCTTGGTTTTACGTAGTACAATATCTTTGCCGCATTTCGGGCAGGCAACACCAATCTTCTCAAAATACGGTTTGGTATTACGGCACTCCGGGAATCCAGGACACGCCAAGAATTTACCATGCGGGCGTATTTAATTACCATATTTCTGCCGCACTCTTCACAGATTACATCGGTTACTTCATCTGCTATCTGCACTTTTTTCCAGATCTTTTTCTGCCTTCTTTACTGCCTCATCCAAATCCGGATAGAAATTGCTTACTACTGTCTTCCAGTTTACGGTTCCCTCTTCCACGCTATCCAGCAGCGACTCCATATTAGCGGTAAAATGTTCGTCCACGATACTGGAAAATGCTTCTGTCATAATGGAATTTACTGCTTCACCAAGCTCGGTAACATAAAGGTTTTTATTTTCCTTAATCACATATCTTCTGGCAAGAATGGTGGTTATGGTCGGAGAATAGGTACTTGGTCTTCCAATTCCACGTTCCTCCAATGCCTTTACCAAAGATGCCTCGGTATAATGAGCAGGCGGCTGTGTAAAATGCTGTTTTTCATCCCATGCATCAAAACTTAATTCTGTATCTTTATCAATGGACTTAAGCATCACATTCTGTGTGCTCTTTTCCTCATCTTCATTGGTGTATACAGACATAAATCCTTCAAATACAAGCTTGGATGCTGCTACGGTAAAAAAAGTATTTTCCAGCACCGATTTTTACGGATGTTGTCTCATATTTTGCATCACTCATACGGCTTGCAGTAAAACGGTTCCAGATTAACTGATACAGGCGGAACTGGTCTCTGGATAAAGATTCCTTTACCATTACCGGTGTTCTTGTAATATCAGACGGACGAATCGCTTCATGAGCATCCTGAATCTTGTTACTGCTCTTCTTTTCCTCTACATGGGAAGAAACATAATTTTCGCCATACTGCTCTGCAATAAAGCTGCGTGCCATAGCATCTGCTTCTTCTGAAATACGGACAGAATCTGTTCTCAGGTAAGTAATCAGACCAACCGTTCCGATTCCCTTTACATCCACACCTTCGTATAACTGCTGTGCTAAGCGCATGGTTTTCTGTGTGGAGAAATTCAATACCTTGGATGCTTCCTGCTGTAAGGTACTGGTGATAAACGGCTGTGGAGCCTTTTTATTACGTTCCCCTTTTTTCACATCTGTTACGGCAAAATTTTTTCTTTTTCAAGCTCTGCCATAATAGCATCTGCCTGTTCTCTTGAGGTGATATTCATTTTTTCTTTTGCTGTTCCGTAAAACTTTGCAGTTAACGGTTTCTTCTCACCTTTTACTTTCAGGCTGGCATCTAAAGTCCAGTATTCTTCCGGTATAAACGCATTGATTTCTCTTTCACGGTCGCAGATCATACGCAATGCCACAGACTGTACACGTCCTGCACTTAAGCCTCTTTTTACCTTTGCCCATAATAACGGGCTGATGAGGTAACCCACCATACGGTCGAGCATACGTCTCGCCTGCTGGGCATTCACTAAATCCATATCGATGTCTCTCGGTTTTTTTAAAGAAGTTTTTACTGCATTCTTGGTAATCTCATTAAAACTGATACGGTAAACCTTTTTATCAGAATTTGCCAGATTCAGTGCCTGATATAAATGCCAGGAAATCGCTTCACCCTCACGGTCCGGGTCAGTTGCGAGATACACTTTATCTGCTTTTTTCACTTCTTTGCGAAGATTTGCAAGGATATCTCCTTTTCCTCGGATAGTAATGTACTTTGGTTCAAATCCGTGTTCTGCATCAAAGCCTAATGTACTCTTCGGTAAATCTCTCACATGTCCATTGGATGCATCCACTTCATAATTTTTTCCCAGAAATTTTTTAATCGTCTTTACCTTTGCCGGTGACTCAACAATAACAAGATATTTAGCCATAACCCTGCTCCTTTATTTTGTTCTCTCTATACGGTTATTCATGCATTTTTATATAATAATTCTTATATACTTCTTTGATAAAACCTGCATTTTCCAGCGTCAGCAGTATCTCACACATCCGGTCTACCGGTAGCTTTGTTTCTTCCAAAATCTGCTGGGCACTTTTCGGTTGCAAATCGAGAACACTATACACCACCCCTTCATCTTTTTCAAGTACCTTTTTTGAAAAAGCATTGAAACTACTATATTGGCAAGATCAATTTCAAGATCCTTAAACCATTCCTCCGGAGACACTATGATGCCAGCCCCTGCCGTATCAGGCGGTTACAGCCTCCACTTAACACATCTCCAACACGCCCCGGAAGTGCATAAATATCTTTTCCCTGCTCTAAGGCAAAGTCGGCAGTAATCAATGAACCACGCCGCTCCTTTGCTTCTATTACAACTACCACATCTGAAAACCCGCTGATTAACCGGTTCCGTTGTGGGAACAACTTTCCCAAAGGTTTTGTCTGCGGCATATATTCAGATAGAATTCCGCCTTTTTGTGTCATGGTCTGATAAAGCCTCTGATTCTGTCTGGGATAACAGTAATCTGCCCCGCATCCCATAACAGCATAGGTTTCTCCCTCTGCCGCCATGGCACCACTGTGGGCTGCTCCATCAATTCCTGCTGCCAGTCCACTGATTATAATGCAGCCTGCTTTTACTGCCAGTTCCGCCAGATGTTTTGCATAGTAACGACCGTATTCACTGCATCTTCTTGCTCCCACAATAGCAATACTTTTCTTATCTTCCGGTGGCAGACTGCCCTTATAAAAAATTCCATAAGGTGGCTTATTGATATATAAAAGACGTTTCGGATAGTTTTCATCCTCTCTTGTTACAAGATACAGTCCGCTTCTTTTTAAATTCTCCCATGCTTCTTCTAAGTTCCATGCTTTTTATAGGTAAGAACAGACTTCACATCTGCTTCGGTAATGCCCGGAATCTGCATGAATTCCTTTTCTGACATGTCATATAAGACTCTTGCACTTCCGGCAAAACGAAACAGTTTTTCCACTTTTCCGGTTCCAATGTTTTCTGCCATCTGTGCCATACACGCCAGCCAGTATTTATATTTCATTCCATTTATCCCTCCCAGAATTTCTTATCTACATTCCGATAACAGACCGCCTCACTTAAATGTCTGGTTAGGATTTCATCTGAACCGTCCATATCTGCAATGGTTCTCGCCACCCGCAAAATTCTATGATAAGATCTGGCTGTCAATTCCAGCTTCTGATAAATGCTTTCCATATACTGTTTTTGTTTTGTCGATAATCTGCAATATTTTGTCAGTAATGCCGCCGGAATTCTACTGTTATAACGAATATTAGTTCCAGCAAACCTTTGCTGCTGCCGCTCCATAGCTGCAACCACCCTTTTTCTGATTTCTGCCGAAGTCTCCTGATGCGGATTTTCTTTAATTAAATCCTGATATTCCACACGCTTTGTCTCTACACAGATATCAATTCTGTCCAATAAAGGCTGACTGATTTTCTTTAAATACTGTTCCACCATTCCTTTCGTGCAATGACAGCGGTTCAAATCCGGATAATATCCACATCGGCAGGGATTCATGGCAGCCACCAGCATAAAATCCGACGGAAATTCATAATTTCCGGCAAGCCTTGCAAGCTTTACACAGTGTTCTTCCATAGGCTGTCTTAAAATTTCCAAGGTTTCCCGCCGGAACTCCGCTAGCTCATCTAAAAAGAGCACACCATGGTGGGCGAGGCTGATTTCTCCCGGTCCCGGAACCATTCCACCACCTGCCAGTCCCTGTGGTGTTATGGTATGATGTGGATTACGGAAAGGACGTTCTGCCATCCATGCTTCACTTTCCGTCAAAAGTCCCCTTACACTGTATATTTTTGTTACCTCCAGGCCTCCTCTTCTGTCATCTCCGGTAAAATACCCGGAATTCTCCTTGCAATCATTGTTTTTCCTGCGCCCGGTGGTCCAATCATCAGGAGATTATGTCTGCCGCTTACCGCAATCTCACAGGCTCTTTTCACAAACTGTTGTCCATTAATTTCTGAAAAATCCGGTACTTCTTTTCTCTTAACCTTTTTCTCATGCCCGATTTCTTCTTTCTCAGGCTCCCAGAATTTAATTTCATCATTAAAGCCTTTTATCACTTCTTCCAGTGTGTTTACACCAAACAGACGGATTCCTTTTACCAATGCAGCTTCTTTGGCATTTTCCACCGGCACCATACAGGCGTCCATCCGCTCCTGTGCAGCCTTTGTCACGATGGGCAATACTCCTTGAATCGGTTTTATTCTTCCATCCAGTCCTACTTCTCCTTCAATCAGAAGCTGTTCCAGCCTGTCTTTCGGAATAATCCCCATTGCTGCAAGCACTGCCACTGCTACCGGCAAATCAAAGGACGAACCGCATTTTCTTACATATGCCGGCGAGAGATTAATCGTAATCCGTTTTGGTGGGAGACGGTATCCACAATTTTAAGGGCTGTCCGCACCCGCTCTCTTGCCTCCCGCACTTCTGCCGATAAAAATCCTACCATTTCAAACACTGGCATACCATCCGTCACATCTGCTTCCACGCGGATAGGAATGCTCTCAATGCCACGCACGATTGCCGTTGATACAATACTGTACATTAAATTTCACCTTTCTGTTTTGCAATTATTCTGTTTTTTTTGTAATTATTTCATTTTCTCTGTTCATTTTGTTTGTCCGGGATTTTTCTGCAGAAGAACTCTGCAATTTACATGAGCAGCCCCAAGATGGGTTATTCATCATTTATTTCGATAAAAAGATGGACTCATCATATCATGAAATCCCTCCTTTTCAAATACCAATTTAACACATTCTAAAACTTTAATAATTGTAACCTTTTTTCAAAATAAGCTTTCAGCTTCTCCAATGCCCTTTTTTCAATTCGTGAAACATAGGATCTCGAGATATTTAAACTTTTTGCAATCTCCTTTTGTGTCACCGGACAGTCCGTTTTCAAACCATAGCGCAGGTTTATGATAATCTGTTCCCGCCTGTTTAGAACCCGGGGCAGTATTTCATATAATGTCTTCACATTTCTGTCATACTCCATCTGCTCCACCACATCCGGTTCGTTATGCTCTACAATATCCAGTAAATGTATCTGGTTTCCCTCTTTATCTGTTCCGATTGGCTCATAAAGAGACACTTCCCTGGCAATTTTACGCTTACTGCGCAGATACATCAGAAGTTCATTTTCGATGCATCTCGCTGCATAAGTTGCCAGCTTATTTCCTTTTTTTCTACCCGGAAGGTATCGATTGCTTTAATCAATCCAATGGTTCCAATCGATATCAGATCTTCCATATCCTCTTCCACATTCTGATATTTTTTACCACATGTGCTACCAGACGCATATTATGTTCTATCAGAATATGTTTTGCTTCAAGGCTGCCTTCCCCAAGCTGCTTTAAATATTGCTTCTCTTCCTGTATAGTCAATGGAGATAAAAATGTTTTCAATACAGCACCCTTAAAAAGCGATTTATTATATTCTATGCGTCTGCCAGGTTCTTCGTGCCTTTCCTCCTTTTTTTATCTCTATCCTTTTCTTCTGTGTCTTTTTCCTTTATAATTATCCTTATGAAGCGAATATTAGACTATACCATAACAAATGAATACAAAAACTATACGATAAGAGAATTTCTTACGGAAAAAGGATACCCGAAAGGGCTCCGGGCACATCTTTTCCGCACCAAAGATGTTCTTTTCCGAAACGGTGATACCGGGCACAGCAGTGACCGGCTGAAGGTTTCTGATAAATTAAAGATTATTTTAGAAGAATCTATGCCAAAAAGCTATCCCGCACCGGAAAACATTCCCCTTTCCATCCTCTATGAAGACGAAGATATTCTCGTTATCAATAAACCGGCACATATGCCTGTCCACCCATCCATGACACATTACGAGCATACCCTCTCCAATGCTGTCTTTTATTATCTGGGCAGCAAAAACGAAGCCGGTCCTTTCCGTTGCATCAACCGGCTGGATAAGGATACTACCGGTATCACAATCCTTGCAAAAACAGTCTCAGTGGCGGTATCTTAGGCAGGCAGATGAATGAACGGAAAATCCACCGCACCTATCTTGCCATTGTCCGTGGTATTACCCCGGAATCCGGTACCATTACTGCGCCAATCGGCAGAAAGGAAGGTTCTGTATTAGAGCGTCAGGTAGATTTTGAGCAAGGTGAATACGCCTGCACCCATTACCGCAGACTAGCTGTGAAAAAAATTTTTCCAAAAAATACTTTTTCAAGGGAGCCTCTTTCACCGGATGCACTCTCCCTTATTGCTTTGCGGCTTGACACCGGCAGAACCCACCAGATTCGTGTCCATATGAGCTACCTCGGCTACCCTTTAATTGGAGATTTCCTTTATAACCCGGATTTTTCCCTGACAAAAAGGCAGGCTCTTCATGCCTGCCAGTTAAAATTCGAACATCCAATCACAAAGGAACAGCTCTGCTTTACGGCTCCACTTCCTGCCGATATGCAAATGCTGTTCCCTGAATTTCATGTTCCAAATCTGGACAATCTATTTTCGGATTAACGGATTCTTTCGGTAAGTCCGACTTTCTTCTGTACCTTACGCAAGGTCTTATTAGAATAATAAGCTGCTTTTTCGTCATTCATTTTAATCATGCTGTCAAGATAGGTCTTGTCTGCCATCAGTTCCCCATAACGTTTCTGCAATGGCTCTAACTCTGCAGCAACTGCCTCTCCTACTGCCAGTTTGAAATCACCGTAGCCTTTTCCGTCAAATTCTTTTTCGGTTTCTTCTCTTGTCTTACCGGTTACACAACCATAAATATCAATCAGATTACTAATGCCCGGTTTATCTTCACGATATACAATTTCACTGCCGGAGTCGGTTACTGCACGTTTAAATTTGCGGATAATGGTATCTTTATCATCTAAAAGGCGGATAGTTGCATTCGGATTCTCATCGGACTTTGACATCTTTTTCTCCGGCTCCTGCAGACTCATAATCTTTGCACCTGCTTTTCCGATATATGCCTCCGGAATTGTAAATACATCTCCGTAAATAGCATTAAAACGCTGTGCAATGTCTCTGGTGATCTCAAGATGCTGCTTCTGGTCTACTCCAACCGGAACCACATCTGCCTGATACAATAAAATATCAGCCGCCATTAATACCGGATAGGTATAAAGACCTGCATTGATATTATCTGCATGCTTTGCAGCCTTGTCCTTAAACTGTGTCATACGGTTTAACTCTCCCATATAAGTAAAGCAGCCTAATATCCAGCTTAATTCTGCATGTCCGGATACATGGGACTGATAATAAATACAGTTTTTCTCCGGGTCTAATCCTGCCGCTACATATAATGCATAAAGAGAACGGGCATTTTTGCGGAACTCTGCCGGCACCTGTCTTAAGGTAAGGGAATGTAAATCCATAACACCATAGATACATTCATATTCATCTGTAAGATTTACCCAGTTTTTCAATGCTCCCAAATAATTTCCAAGGGTAAGGGTTCCTGTTGCCTGCATTCCACTATATAAAATCTTCTTTCCGTCTAACATTTATTTATCCTTCTTTCTTTTATTTTTCAATACTTCATATCGAATATATGCATAAGTCTCTTCTTCGCCGCATTCTGCCAGCATATGAAGAAGGCACTCTAAAAGTTCTCTTGATTCCTCATGAATAATATGATACTGCTTTCCATGTTCGTAATAAGCCAGAGGACTTTCGTCGGTATATTTTTCTCTCTGGTAATTCCTGCTTGCTGCCACCCGGTCAATAAACATCTCAACAACATATTTTGTTGGCATCTTCATTCCAGTAATTCCGGTGCATTTCTCCGGTCCGTAATCAATCCAGTATTCCATATGATGCTTGTTTCTGCCCTTATGGTGCAGCCAGGCTGCGGAATACCCCTTATCCTCACGCTCGGCATTGTTGGGACTCATATTTCCCTGAAAATACTTACAACCCACTAAAAATTCCGTTGGTGAATATTTCGACAAATCATGCAATAAGCCCTGGCGGTAAAGTCCAACTTTAAAACAGCCTTTCATGACCAACATCTTGTGATGATTAATTGTGCAAAAATGTTTCCATGCTTTCATCTTACTTTATTTCCCTATTAATATCTGAATGGACATCCCGGCAATTTCTACCTGGACTGCATCCATTTTCATTTCTTTCTCCAGAAAACCATTTTCATTTCCTGTATCCATTACTTTATACCATTTTTTACTTTTTGGCAATTTCGGAAGTGCAAGGAACTGTTTTCCGGTGTGAAAATTATATGCCACATAAATCATTTCCTCACAATCCGCATACAGTCCGCAATAAAGCATCCCAACCGACTGGCGGTTCGGGCTAAATCCCACAGTCCATGCACTATCGCAGTGAAAAGAAAGATCCGGATATCCCAGTCCCTTATAATCATTCATCCGCATCGGCTCTTCCATCCGAAGAACCGGGTGTGCCTTACGAAAGGCTGTCATTTCCTTTACAAACTGTTGTAAGGATGCATATTTCTTATCATTTTCCAGTTTACCCAGCCAACCGCATTATCCTGGCAATATGCATTATTATTTCCCCTCTGGGAATTACCAATCTCATCACCGGCAGCAAGCAGTGGAATACCCTGTGCTAAAAATACTGCCGTAATCGCATTTCGAAGCTGTTTTTACGCAGGCTTTCTATATATTTTTGCGGGTTGGTCCTTCTATGCCATAGTTGTCGCTGTAATTCCAGTCATTTCCATCAGCATTGTTTTCCCCATTTGCTTCATTATGTTTCTCACTGTACATAAATACATCTGCCAGTGTAAAACCATCATTAGATGCTGCATAATTCACAAATCCGGCATATTTCTTCTGCTTACGCATCTGGTTTACAAAATCGGTAAGACAGATTTCCTTATGATTTAACATTTTCCGCAACGGATAATAAAATTCATCCCGGTAAACAAATAAATGCGGATATGCATAATCCTGTTCCAGCAAATCCTCCGGAATCGTATCTGCAAACAGCTTACTGCGGCACAAAATCAAATCCTGTGCCATAGCACGAACCGGAAGATTTGCTCCCATCAGACGGAATCCATCCACATGATATTCCATCACCCAGAAGCGCAGGGCTTCTAACATCAGATTCTGATTGATGGTATCAGGAAAATAAATTTCCATAATACATTCCATGTCATTTTTATGCAATGCCTTAATTAATGATTTCAAGGCATGCTCCGGCTGTCTGCTTTTGGTAAATGCAGCCTTCGGCGCAAAATAATTGCCTTCGGTATAGCCCCAGCAATTTATCTTCTCAACTTCCGGCAGCTTCTTTGTATCCGTCTTCTGTTCTTCCTTCCAGGTCACATAATCCGGCAGTTCACAGGTTTCCGGTATCATCAGCTCTTCAAATTCATAAAAAGGCATAAATTCAACGGTTGTAACGCCCATATCACGAAGATATCCTATCCGGTTCTCTACTGCTTCAAAAGTTCCTTTTCTTGCTCCGCCATTACTACCCTCCATGGTAAAATTTCTCACATGAAGTTTGTACATGACCATATCCTTTTGGCAATTTCCGGTGCCACATCCTCTTCCCAGTCAAAAACATCTGTGGAGAAACCGCGTTTCACCTGATAATCCATACCAAAGCGTTCCTTTTCTCCCCACTTTTCCCTGCCTACAATTCTTCTGGCATATGGATCTGTCATAACCTTACCGTCTATTTCAAAATTATAATCAAAAGAAGCCGGTTCAATGCCCATTACCATAATTGAGCGCAGTGCACCCACATAGTAAGTATCCGGAACCGGTATTTTCCCAATTTTCCCTGTTTTCTTTTCATACAGTACAATACTGCATTTCTGCTCTTTTCTCCCCTCAAAGGTAAATACAACCCCATCACTACGCACAACTGCTCCCATGGTTCTGTAATCGCCTTCCCGAACATTGTATTTCATTTCATCATCCTGCACTTTCCTATATTCAAGTCTCTTGAAAAGATTATAACACGATTCATTGACAATTGATATGTAAAATTTTTATAATTATAGTGTAGTGTATTGTTAATTAGTGATATAAGAGGTATATTCATGCATACAGTTGCAACAAAGGATTTACACCCTGGCATGGTGACTGCCACTCCTGTCATGAGCAGGCATGGGCAGATGATTGTAGAAGCACACAAAATGCTGACAACTCAGATGATTGCACACCTTGAGTTTTACGGAATTGAGAGTGCCAGAATAATAGACGGTGCTCTGCCTGTTGATGCCATTCAGTCAATGGCTGAAGAAAAGGAAGCAGTTGACCGGTATTCTGAACGGGTAAGAAACAGTAAAGAATTCAAAGTTTTTAAAGCAAATTACGAAAAAAAGTACCTTTTTAGAAAAATCCATCAATGATTTTGTCACAAAAACATTCCTTTAGATCAGGAGGCTCTTTTATCCTGCGCTTTAGATCTTTTTGCCAGACATTCCACTACAATTTCCATGTTCGATATGTTGCACAATATGCGCAAAATTACCGATTCCACTTATGCCCACAGTCTGAATGTTTCTTTAATCAGCCGAATGATTGGTATGTGGCAGGATTATAATGCAGATGATTTAGAAACTCTGACTCTGGGTGGTCTCTTACACGATATAGGAAAAAGTAAAATTCCACCTGAAATCATTAACAAGCCAGGGCGCCTGACCCCGGAAGAATATGAACTGGTGAAAAAACATTCCGAATATGGTTATGAACTGCTGAAAAATCAGAATGTATCTGTCCGTATCAAAAAATTGCTCTCACCCATCACGAACGCTGTGATGGAAGCGGCTATCCAATCGGACTTATCGGAGATGATATTGATGATTTTGCCAATATCGTTGCTATTGCAGATGTCTACGATGCCATGACTGCTGACCGCTGTTATCGCCGCGGCGTCTGCCCGTTTGAGGTCATTGCCACTTTTGAGCGGGAGGGTCTGGGTAAATACAAACCCCAGTTTATTACCAGCTTCTTGGAGCATATTGCCAATACATATATTAACAATGATGTCATGCTAAGTAATGGCATGACCGGTAAAATTGTGCTGATTAACAAGCATCGCCTGACCCGTCCGGTGGTTCGGTTAGAAGACGGTAAATTTATCAATCTGGAAAAACGTCCGGAACTCTACGTTCAGACAATTATATAAAGAAAGAGGTATTTTATGGAAAACAAACAGTTAAAAGATGAAGACGATATCATGGTAACATTGAATTTAGACAATGGGCAGGATGTGGAATGCAAAATTCTTACTATCTTTGAAGCAGGAAAACAGGATTATATTGCGCTGATGCCCTTAGATGAAATGGGAAATGAAAATGCAGATGGTGAAGTATATATCTATCGTTACTCCGAGGATGAGGATGGAAATCCTTCTTTAGATAATATTGACAGTGACGAAGAATACGAAGTTGTCTCCGACCGTTTTGATGAATTATTAGATGAAGCAGAATTTGACGCAATGGACAACTAATCATCCATTACGTTTCCTGCAATTCTTTGTATGTATTTATACTTGTTCTGCCACAATGCCAGTATATCAGGTCTTTCCTTAAACAGCTCATAAGTATACGAGAGCATATCATCAAAATCAATAAGCCTGTTTTCCTTAAGCCTTGTCTCATATTTTTTATATATATCCCTGAATATTTCCTCACCACACACTCCCGAGTAGAAATTTTCTATATCAATGCGGCTGTTTTTAATCAGACTGATTTCAGCAAGTAAATTGCCTATAAACTCATTCTCATCTTTGTATTCAAGGCGGTAGTAGGATAAAATTTCCCTGATAAAGCCGTATCTCACAGACTCATCAGCAATATTGGCACTTGTAAAGCGATATGCATATTTGAGTATCGTAAAAAAGACAGCATGAAAAGTACCAAAAGATACGTTCACCCTCTCGTCTTTCATCAGTGAATTAAAACGCTCCTTCATCTCATTTGCAGCAGCCTTGGTAAAGGTGATAACTAAAATTTCAGAAGGCTTCACATGATGCTTTGTTATTAAGTTTTTAGTCCTGTGTGTGATAACTGCGGTCTTACCGGAACCCGGTCCTGCTAAAACAAGCATAGCGCCATCCTTGTGTTCGATGGCGCTATGCTGGGCTTTGTTAAAATTCATAAAATACCCTTTGTTAATAGATTAGTTATTAGAAAGCTTTTCTATGCCTTTCTTAATTCTGGCTATAGACTCCTCTTTGCCAAACACCTCCATAAGCTCTGTAGCTCCGCCCGGTGTCATCTGCTTGCCTGAAACAGCGGTACGGATTGGCCACATAACATAGCCTATCTTATATCCCTTTTCTGTAGCATATGCCTTAAGAGTCTCAAAAAGTGCATCATTTGAGAAATCATCACAGCTTTCAAGAATAGGAACCACATCGTTTAATACCTCAAGTGATGTCTCTGGGTTTGTCTTCATCTTCTTGTGAGTATACATTGCAATATCATAATCCGGAAGCTCTTCAAAGAAGTCGATATGTTCCTTGATATCAGGGAATATCTCAATACGTGTCTGAACCATTCTTGCTATCTTCTTAAGATCATAATCCTTTGTGACAACCTCCTTAATGTATGGCAATGCCATCTCATAGAATTTGTCAAAATCAAGCTTCTTTATATACTCTCCGTTCATCCATTTAAGCTTTGTGAAGTCGAATACAGCAGGTGATTTGCTCATATGATGATAGTCAAACTTCTCAACAAGCTCAGGAAGTGACATAATCTCCTGATTGTCTGAAGGGCTCCAGCCAAGAAGCGCTACAAAGTTTACAATAGCCTCTGTAAGGAATCCCTGATCCAGTAAATCTTCAAAGGATGAGTGACCGCATCTCTTTGAAAGCTTATGATGCTCCTCATCTGTGATAAGCGGACAGTGTACATATACAGGTACATCCCATCCAAATGCCTCATAAAGTCTGTTATACTTAGGGGATGATGAAAGATACTCGTTTCCTCTTACTACACCCTGCCGCGAGATTTGCTTCAATCTCCTCCTTTGACAAATGCAAGCAATGCTTATCATAAAGAATTTCCTTTCCTGCAACAGTTGTTTTAAGACTGTCAAGACGCTCCTTGTCACAGAAACAGTAATATGCTCTCCCTTGTCGATCAGTTCTTTTGCATACTTCATGATAGATACCCTGTGCACACGCTCACTCTGAACATAAGGACCGCAGCCGCCATCCTTGTCCGGACCTTCATCATGGACAAGTCCTGTCTCTTCGAGTGTCCTGTTTATAATATCTACCGCTCCCTCAACATAACGTTCCTGGTCTGTATCTTCAATTCTTAAAATAAAATCTCCGCCCTCATGCTTTGCAATTAAATATGCATAAAGTGCTGTACGCAGATTTCCTACATGCATTCTCCTTTGGAGGAAGCTGCTTGGTAGAAGCTTTCTTAATCTTCTCGATTTCCTGTTTTGCTTTCGGAATCGGAAGAATAGTTCCTGCTCCGGCGATACATCCGCCAGGACATCCCATTCCTTCAATCATACATCCATTCATCTTACCAGCCTTGGCAAGCATCAGCATCTTCTTACATTCAGCAAGACCTTCTGCATGTTCAATCTTAACATCCACATCCGGATAATATTCATGTACACATTTTTCAATGGCATCTGCAACACCACCGGCACATGCATATCCACGACCTGCAGCAGTTGCATCATGCATGGAGCTTTCACCCTCTGTCTGGTTCGGATCAATTCCTTTTGCTGCAAACATAGCGTCTAACTCTTCAAATGTGATTACAAAATCAACATCGCTTCGTACAGTTCTTCTGCTTGCTTCCAGTTTCTTAGCAGCACACGGTCCGATAAATACTACTTTTGCATTCGGATGTTCTTTCTTAATGCTTCTTGCTGTAGCAACCATAGGTGTAAGCTCAGAAGATACGCTCTCGATTAAATCCGGGAACTGTGTCTTTGCAAGCATGGACCATGCAGGACAGCAGGAAGTAAGTAAGAACGGAAGCTCTCCTGTTGCAACATGATTTGCATAGTGATGTGCTTCTGCTACTGCACCGATATCAGCTCCAAGTGCAACCTCTACAACCTCTGAAAAACCAAGTTCTAATAAAGCTGCCTTTACATGCTTTGGAGTAGCTCCAGGTCCGAACTGACCTACAAATGCAGGTGCAATTTCAGCGATAACTTCTCCGCCTTCTTTCATACACCGGATCAACTGGAAAATCTGTGATTTATCTGCAATTGCTCGAATGGGCAGCTTACCATACACTGACCACAGGATACACATTTATCTGCATCAATCTTTGCTCTTCCGTATTCATCTGTTCCAATTGCTCCAATTCCACAAGCCATGGAACAAGGTCTTTCTTTCTTGAAATTGCATCATATGGGCAGGCTGCTTTACATCTTCCACATTTGATACATTTTTCCTGATCGATTACAGATTTGCCATCTACCTGGGAGATTGCTCCCTTTGGACATACCTCCATACATGGATGTGCAATACATCCCTGACACATATTGGATACTTCATATTTCTTTTCTTCGCACAGATTACATGCAGATGGAATTACCTGCATAAGAGGTGGCTCATAATATTTTTCTGCCACATTGCTCTCTTCGATACCACTGGTAACATGTACCGGTTTATCCTGTGGTGTAAAGACATACCCATAGCAAGTCTTACTCTTTCTGCTGCAATCGCACGTTCTCTATAAATACTTTCACGGTATGTAGGAACATCTCCAGGGCAAACTGTATATGGAACTGCCTCAACGGCATCGTTCAGGTTTGCACTGTCTGCTTCATAAGCAATTTTTGCTACCTCCGTAAAAATGCTTTTTCTCAAATCTGATACTGGTGTACGTAGTCCTCTCATCGTTTCCTCCTAGAAAAAAATTGTATTATATCATTGTTCATAACCACGCACAGTATTATCAATATATCACACTATGCTAACAATAATCTAGCACACCACTTTCAATAATACAAGTAGCCTGCTCCTATGTTCTAAAATAAATACTTCTTACTACTTTTTCCTCTGGGAACATTCTTTGCAGACCGCATCCGTATCTGTCCTTCCACTACATCCGCTGCAGCCAATGCAGCCTCCCTCTTTTTTTTTCTTTTTCATCATAGCATATACCGCAAAGGCGCACCAGCAAAGAATCAGTAATAGCAAAATAATATCATTAACGCCCATAATATCTGCCTCCTAAAAAATCAGGCTGCCAATCTGAAAGACAACAAATGCTGCAATCCATGCAACCACGCACTGCATTACCACAACACTAAATGCCTGAAGCTTTGAACCCATCTCCCGTCTGATTGCTGCAATTGCTGCTACACATGGTGTATAAAGTAACGTAAATACCAGGAAGCTGACTGCTGATACCGGCGTAAACAGAGTTCCAAGGCTGTTGCCCAAAGCAGTCACACTGGTTCCAAGAAGTACACTCATGGTACTGATTACTGCTTCTTTGGCAGTAAATCCGGTAATCAAAGAAGTGGATACTCTCCAGTCCCCAAATCCAAGCGGAGCAAAAACCGGTGCAATCACACGGCCGATTAATGCCAGCAGGCTGTCTGCGCCGTCAGATACTACATTCAGTCTGGTATCAAAAGACTGTAAGAACCAGATAATAATCGTTGCAAGGAAAATAACGGTAAATGCCCTCTGTAAGAAGTCCTTTGCCTTGTCCCACATCAGGAGTACCACGCTCTTTAAAGATGGCAGCCGATAATTCGGAAGCTCCATGACAAAAGGCATCGGTTTTCCACGGAATGCGGAATGCTTGAATAAAAGTGCCACCAGAATTCCCATTACCATTCCACCAACATAAAGTGCAATCATAACAAGCGCCTGATATTTTTCAAAAAATGCTGCTGTAAATACCGCATAAATCGGAATTTTTGCCGAACAGCTGATAAATGGTGTCAGCATAATGGTCATTTTCCGGTCTCTTTCGGATGCTAAAGTTCTGCTTGACATTACTGCCGGAACCGTACAACCAAATCCAATCAGCATTGGAACAAAGCTTCGTCCGGAAAGTCCGATTTTACGCAGCAGTTTATCCATGACAAATGCAACTCGCGCCATATAACCGGAATCTTCCAAAATAGACAGGAAGAAAAACAAAACTACGATAATCGGGAGGAAACTCAACACACTTCCGACTCCGGCAAATACACCGTCAATAATCAGGCTGTGAACCACCCGGTTAATTCCATAAGCAGTCAACCCCTTGTCAGCAAGATTCGTTATGTATGCAATAAAAACTGCAAGATAATCACTTAAAAATGCTCCGATAACACCGAAGGTCAGCCAGAATACCAGCAGCATAATCAGAAGGAACAGCGGGATAGCAAGATATTTATTCGTTAATACGTTGTCTATCTTTACACTACGGATATGTTCTTTGCTCTCATGGCACTTTGTTACTGATTTACTGCACACCTTTTCAATAAAGGTATATCTCATATCCGCCAGAGCGGCATTTCTGTCCATATGATGGTCTGTTTCCATTTCTTCAATACTGTGTTCCATCATATCCAGTTCGTTCTGGCTCAGCTTCAGTCTGTCAATAATGTCTGTATCCTGCTCTACAATCTTCGTTGCTGCAAAACGTGGTGACATTCCGATATTCTGTGCATGGTCTTCTACCTGATGGGATACCGCATGAATGCAGCGGTGGACAGGACCTTTCTCGCAGAAATCCGTTACCTTTGGATATATCTTCTGTCCTGCCACCTTCATGGCGCTGTGTACCAGATCTTCCACTCCCTCTCCCTTTACCGCACTGATTGGAATGACCGGAATTCCCAGTTCTAAAGACATCTGTTTTACATCAATACTTCCGCCGTTGTTACGCACCTCATCCATCATATTCAGAGCTAATACCATCGGAATATGCATTTCTAACAGCTGCAGCGTCAGATAGAGATTTCGCTCAATATTTGTTGCATCTACAATATTGATAATTCCATCCGGCTTTTCATTTAAAATAAAATCTCTTGTCACGATCTCCTCATTGGTATATGGACGCAGAGAATAGATTCCCGGCAGATCAACTACCGACGCATCCTTATGCTCTCTGATTTGTCCCATTTTCTTTTCAACCGTTACACCGGGAAAATTTCCAACATGCTGGTTAGATCCGGTTAACTGGTTAAATAAAGTCGTCTTACCACAGTTCTGGTTTCCTACTAATGCAAATATCATTCTAGTTCTCCTCCGGTTCTACTTCAATTTTTCCGGCATCTTCTTTTCGTATGGTCAGTTCATATCCACGAATCCGGAGTTCAATCGGGTCTCCCATAGGTGCTACTTTACGCACCTGCACCTTTGTCTTTGGAATCAGCCCCATATCTAAAAAAATCTACACCGCAGTGCCCCTTCTCCCCCTACTTTGGTTATTACCGCTTCTCTTCCAATTTCAAGTTCATCCAGTGTCATCTATTTTCCTCTTCTCTTGTTATTGATATTTTTTCTCAATTAAATATTTTACCGCAGGATTCTTTTTTTCACAATATAAAATCTCACATTCCTTTTCATCTGCACATATATTAATATGAATATTTTTATTGAGGTCAGCATATGAACAACTGTAATTGTCAGCCACAAAGCAGCCGTCCGGCTGTTCCGACACCTTATACGAAACAGTTTGCCTGTAATCAGGAACTTGCCATGGTTTATGTTCCATGGCAGCAGTTCGGCAATCTGTACGAACCTGACCAGGCTCTGCGTAATGGCACAGTCTTTCAGGACTTAAATAAGCCTTTCCATGGTTCCATGAAAGGAGGCAGATTCTGATGAATAATATGCCAATGGACCAGTCCCAGCTTTTTAGACTGGATTAATCAGGTCAGCTTTGTAGCTTATGATACTGCCCTTTACCTTGACACCCATCCTTATGATGAAGAAGCACTTTCCTTCTATAACCACTACCGTACCCTGCGGTTAAAAGCAGTGAAAATGTATGAAGAAAAATATGGTCCCCTGACTTTAGACGGTGCCGACACAGACGGTCACTGGAGCTGGGGAAGCATGAGAAATCCATGGGAAGGGGGAAATTGTTAAATGTGGCAGTATGAAAAAGACTGGAATATCCGGTCAACATCAAACAGACCGATCCGAAAACCGCACAGTATATCTTAAGCCAGTACGGAGGTCCTGACGGAGAAATCAACGCATCCTTACGTTATCTCTCCCAGCGCTATTCCATTCCTTACCGTGAAGTAGCCGGACTGCTTACCGATATTGCGACAGAAGAAATTGCCCATTTTGAGATGATTGCAACCATCGTACACCAGCTTACCAGAGACCTGACTCCGGAGGAAATCAAAGCCTCTAACTTTGGTCCTTACTATATTGACCACACCCTTGCCGTATGTACACAGGCTGCCGGTGGTGTTCCACAGAATGCCTGTGAATTCCAGTCCAAAGGCGATCCGATTACTGATCTTATGGAAGATATGGCTGCAGAGCAGAAAGCCCGCACCACTTACGATAACATTCTTCGTGTCGTAAAAGACCCGGACGTTGTAGATCCGATTCGTTTCCTGCGTGCCAGGGAGGTCGTACACTTCCAGCGTTTTGGCGAAGCACTCCGGATGGTACAGGAACACCTTGACTCCAAGAACTTCTATGCATGTAACCCGGCTTTCGATAAGAACTGCGGCTGCAAATAAAACTGCGATAACTACGAGAAACACGCTTTGCGAGTTTCTCGAGTTATCGCGGTGCTCGCCAAATTTGCATGCAAGCATGCGATTTTTCTCGCTACTCGCGTAAAAAAGAATGTGCCTTGGCACATTCTCGCGCCTGCGGCGGTTGCTTGCGACATCTACCTTATACGCCGCAGTGTGCATCCTCGCGGAGCGTTTTTAACTTTACAGGAAAGCAATTTCCTGTAAAGTTAAAAATAGCGTATCACCGATATTTTCTATCGATGATACGCTATTTTCATTCTCCGGTTCCGCAGAGCCGGTCCACAGAATTAATAATCTCACGGACTTCCGGGATTTCCTCATGATACTCTTTCATGAGTTTTTCAATTTCTTCCTTCTGTTCTAATACTACATCCATGTTATATTCAATGGATGCCCGGATTTTCTGCCGCCGGCTCAATAATTCATGCTTGATTTCCACCATTTCACGCTTATCTACCAGTGCATTGGGCTGACTAATCCAGACCTTTGCATCATAAAGTTCATATTTTTGCAGCATGTGTACTAACTTTCCATTAAAATATTCCAAGTCATCACTGTTCCGCTAAAATTTTTCTCTTTCCCGTTTGGCTTCTAAGTACTGCTCCCAGAGATAGGTCAATTCATAGGAATTATGCACATGGTATTTCTCGCAGGCATAATCCACCGCATTCGTAGAATTTACATACTTTATTTTAGTATGGTTCAAAAGAGTAATGGCATGATTCATGTTCACTTCTGCCCGCTTGATTTCTCTTGTATTATTCTGATTCCGGTACAGCATAAAGAATCCACTGGCTGCCGCAGCTACCATCAGAATCGTAAATAGAATCCGTACATCCATTTCAATGTCACATGAAGAACCAATATGACTGCAAGGAATGCCAGTACCATGCCAAATACTACATAGGATGCCTTCCGCAGAATCTTCTGTTCTTCCATTAACTCTTCCCGGTAATAGGCCCATTCATTCTTCTCCCCTTCCAGGTAATTCATATCACGCTTTACGGTACCGCCTGATACATCTCATTTGCCTGCAGGGTCCGGATGGATTCCGTCAGAGTCTCCTCTTCCTGTTCCATCTGTGCATACTGCGTATCTGTCAGCTTCTTGGTTGCTTTCAGATAATCGGAACGGGACTGATCCAGTGTAAGAATACTGTTTGCAGTATCTCTTAAAGCAGCTGCCTCATCTTCCGGCAGTTCTTCAATAATCTGGATATCCTTTAAATAAGAAGTCACCACACGATATTCAGACTTTTCATTTTCCAGGGTCTTTGTGGTGTCAATCATCTGTTCGCAGTGACCCAGAACATAATGTTGTACTTTATGTTCATCCTTCCGGTCTTCTTCCGATAACGTATCCTCTGTGATACATTCTAAGACCTCTTCGATTGTTTTCTTTGGTTTCCTTTTTCTTCTAAAAAATTTAATCAATGTTATGCCCACCGTCCATTGCTTTCGTAAAATATTTTTTCTTATCCAGCACATCCCGAAATGCTTCCAGTACTTCTTCCTCATCATTCCATTGCTTATGAATATCCTCTAATGTCTTTTGCAGTTCTTCTGATACTTCATAAACCTGTTCCTTTTCATCCGGTGCTGCCATCCGCCATGCTTCTTCCATCTCCCGCATACATACCGGATTGTTATTATAGTCATAAGCTTTCTTAAAGCATCGTGCCGCATCCCGGTACAGGAATAATCCGGTATGTGCAACTCCAATATTATTCCATATATTTCCTATGACAGAAGTAGCCAGCTTCCCCGCCTCTTCCTTCTGCAGCAGACGCATATATTCCCTGATAGCCATGACATACCGATGATTCATAAGGCTTCTGTCTGCCCTGATTTTCATACATTCAATTTCTGATTTATTTTCTACTTCTGCCAGTGCATATTCGATTTCATCTTTTTTTCTTTCTTTGTGCAAAAGCCGCAGGCATCCATCAGAAGCCGGACTTTCTTTGCCAGCGTTATTTTCTTTCGGACAGCCTCTTTTAACTGCCCGGCTAACTCCCGGTCTTTTAACTCCTCTGCAATCCAGCTGATTAAATCATCCGACACAAAAGAATCGTCAAGATATTCCGTGTGGTTTAAAATATACCAGTTCAATTCCTCCAGGGAATAGATATTTATCATATTCTGTTCTAAATAATATGGCACATCGGTTTCTTTCCGATTGCATAAAAATCAATTCTCCCATGAGGTCTCCTCCTACAGTTCCATTTTATATTCCCACACTTTTTCAGAACTTTTATAAATCTCTCCAAATCCAAGGTCCCGTATGGTAACCTTTACAGCGGAATCCGACAGTGCTTCTGTCATAACAGAAAGTCTGGTCATACGTTCCGGCCGTTTTGGAATATCCGTAAGCTCTAAGGATTCTATCTTTGCTTCCCTGCTGTCCGGAAGCTGCAGCCAGAAATCAACGGTATTCGTACCTGCCAGTAAAATCTCGCACTGATTCTTTGCTTCATACCAGTTTTCTCCTGCACTTACCAGTGTATGGAAAATAAGTTCTTCCCGGTCTTTTACTTTAAGGCTGATATTTACCTTCATCTCATTCTCGCCAATATAGACAAACTGCCATGGCTGCATTCCGGTATGGATGCAGGATGCATAACAGGCTCCCTTAGCATAAAGATTTTTGCCTAAGAAAACATGCCTTCCGTTGCAGAGAAATTTTAAGGATTCTCTCATCCATTCTCCATCAAAACCATCCCCGGTCAGATATACCGAAGAATAGATTTTACGGGAAACGGCATCTGTTACTACATCTAAAAATGCAGTGTCTTTATTGCCAATCAAAGGACCATAATCTTTCAGATAAATATGAACCAGCTGTGGTGTGGAATTCAGATTACGCTCCATGTAATAAAAACGCATACTGTTCTTGGAATAATCAAAGAGAACTGCATCATGCAGCCACAGTTCTTCCTTCTGGCTTAAAGCATAGTAATAAAAGCTTTCTGCATAATCGATGACATGATACTGCTCTTTTGTCCACTTCATCCGTCCGGCTATTTTTTCAATCAGTTCCATCTTTTCCCGGTTTAAAGTATCCATGGTAATGGTAATTCTTGCCAGCTTCATGGATATGCCGAATTTCTGCGGTACCGTAAGAATTTTACGGACAAAGAGACTTAACAGTTCTACCGTAGCATAAGTTTCCCCTTCCACGGTAACCTGTTCGCCTGCCAGTGCCCGGCAAAGAGCCGGTCACAGCCGCTTCCTTCGCCATTTTTCATGACAGTCTCTGCTTCTTTTCCGTAATACCACTGTCCGATTCCTCTCCGCTTACAAAGGCTTAATGGAATCTGATACAATTCACTGCCTGCCACGGTACTGATGGTATCCGGCTCTGACATATCGGATGTACAATATGATACTAATGCGTATTTTTTTCCAAAATCAAGTCCTATTGAAAGGCTTTTTTCCTTCATACCATCACCCTGTTATTGTTTTCCCTGTTATTACATCAGTTGAAAACGTTCTTCATTCCTTTTCTTCATGCTGTCATATTTCCGTAAAAGCCGCTCTAACTTCTCATAATCCTTTAAGGTATATTCTAATCCCATTTCATTCAACATATCATAGGTGCTTCCGTTTTCCCTGCCACAGACATCCTTACAGGAAAGCCGTCCACTCTCAGTCACAACGGACTCCCGTGGTGCTTCCTCTGAAATATAATACGGAATTTCTTCTCCAAAGAATACGATAAATTCTTTTACGAAAATGCCCTCATACATCTCATTCATATCTTCATCCACATAGGATTCACCCTTCTGATAGTGAACCACCACACGCTTACTTTGGTTTGTCCGGTATTCCAAAAACTTCCGGTCGTAAAAATGAAATCGATAGCGAATCTCTTCCGGCATCTGCTGATAAAATGCAAAATAAAGATTCTGTGCCAGCTGCTCCTGTAGAAGCTGCTCTGTCATCTCCATTACACCTTTTTCTTCTATGGACAAATCCCTCTTCGCCACTGCATAAAGCAGTGCCAGCTTCATCACCTGGCTTAATTCTTCCTGTTCCTCATAATTTTTCTTTAAGCCTCTAATGACATTTTCCGGTACAATGCCCTGATGCACAAAATAGAAATGTGCGAAATAATTTACATATGCTTTCTGCAGAAGATGAGGTGCTCCGTGTGACACAAAGCTTTCATAAATGCTCTGCACCTGTTCAAATTCTGCTGTATATAACATCTGCATCAATAACCGTTCTTCCAAGTCTCTGGTATCTATATCAAAAGTCTGCGCTGCTGACCAGACCGCCGCCATTACACGGGTCGGACCGCAGTAGAACTGTGCTAAATACTGCAGCATCTCTTTACTGTATTTCTTCGCCTGAAAAGTCACTGCACAAAGTGCCAGCAGGAAGTCATCACTTTCATAATCCACTTCTTCTATTTCATAAGTCAGAAGTGCTGTCAGTTTCTCCAGCCGGATGCCTTCCCAGCCAAATTCCCGGATATCCGGATATGCAATCTCATATAACCGGTATTCCAACATCAGATTCAAAAGATAGGCTCTGTCATCCCGCTTCATAGAAGAAAGCGGTGCATGACGCAGACACTCTTCCACCAGTTCCTGATTATCTTCCTGCTCATAGAAATGTACTGCCTTTGCATAAAGCTCTGCCCGGTAACTTTCCCGCAATGCTTCCTCTTTTAAGAAGATGCGTAAATACTCACTGTCCTCCGGCATAAATGCAAGGTGGGTATCCCTGGATGTAAAATGATACAAAAGATACGAAATCTCATATGGTGCATATTCCATGCAGGTACGGTAAAAGGCACCCGGCCTCATCAGCTTTTCCAGCTGGTATGAAATCTCACTGCCATACCGGTATCCCTTCGTATCCTCAAATACAATGACATAGTCCTTGCTGTATAACTCAAAATAAGCACTGCCATTTACAATCGGCACACACTGCACTTTTCGCAGCTGGTCATGCAAAACATACATCCGCACAATATTCGGTGCAAAGCAGTTCATTTTATGGGTAAAGAGAATCTTCGCCAGTGGTCCTGCCATCTCTTTTTGTATCATGCCTTTATTTAATAAATCAGAATAGATAATCGCCAGATTATCATCGATATGACCTTCTTCTATCTGGGCAATTGCGAATTCTTCCATCCGCTTCCGGTAACTGGAATATACCTCCGGCTCTTTCTCCTTTAACGCTGCTACATTTGCAAGCAGAGCCGCCTTCTGTTTGTATGGAATGCTGCTGTTATACTGAAAATACATCTGTATCATCCGTGGAATTTTCTTAATGGCAAGTAAATCCATGGACATTAAATATGCTTCATTTAATCCTGCCAGCCGCAAATCTTCTTCCACGCCACGTTCAAACCAGATATGATAATGCAATCCAAAACGCTGTCCTCTTATCAGGTAAGCACAGATTGCTGACAACATCTGATTATTCTGGAATTTATCATATGCCACGCACATAGTCTTATAAAGCAGCGGATGAAATACCCGTTTTTCCGATACCAGCGTCGTAATCTGCATGGCAAGGTCACTGGTCAATACACCTTTTTTGCCGCCCAGTAAAGAATACGGATTTCAAAATCAGTAAGTCTCGTTAAAAGATACGGATTCTGCCAGTATAAATAGAATCCTTCGATATAGAAAAACGGACTGTTACAGCCGTCTAACATCTGGCTCTCAATTGCCCGGATTTTCCTGGTATCATTCTCACAATATTCTTTCTTTAAGAAAAGCAGCATCCAGAACACCCGGATATCATCTGTTTTCTGATAAATTTCTTCAATCTCTGCAGTCAGCCGGTTCACATAGGATTCTTCACGCTCCCACAACGTACGGAGATAGAGGAAATATGCATAAAGCGGTGTATCTTTTGCTTCCTCTTTCCGCCGGAACTCATCAAATAACCACTCTGCCTCCTGCTTCTGTCCGCTTACCAGTAATGCCTGTATTTTCATCAGAAGATACCAGTCATTTTCCTACCGCATTGCAATCAGATGATTCAGTGCATCTAACATTCCTGATGCAAAAAGTCCTGCGCCAATCTTTTTCATACGATAATTGAGATAGATTCCGGTGATATGTGCAAGTGTTCTCTGCTCTTCCAGATAATCGATATGCTCCTGTTCTCTGCGCTCCGGTGTCCTGATTATGGTAATCTCATAAGTAAGATGCTGATAAATATTTTCTAAAGTAATTCTTCCATAATTTTTTCCGGTATGAAGTTCTGCCGGGTCAATATAATAAATAAGGTCGCAGATACTTCCGGTAAAATCATCTGAAGTATAAACATTCTTTTCCAGTTTTAAGAAGCTGCTGTCTGTCTGTGCTTCAAAACTTATATACCCCCAGCCATTCTTCTGCACAAAAAGCGTTTCCTTCTGCTCCTCTTTGATATCCTGATAGGTAATTTCCTGTTCTTTTAACGCAAGCTCAATGCGTGGTTTGGCATTGATCGTAACCAAGAACTCCTCCATACCGGAAATCAATGCTCCCGGTCCGCCAAAGCCGGCATACCATAATAGTTCTTTTCCTTTTCTTCTTTTAATACATGTTGAAAGCCCTGGGAAGCAAACAGGCGGTAAGCTTCCATATAATCCGTCTGTGCCAGTTTGATAAAATCACTGAGATTTCGGATTCTTCCGGTAGACGCATTTCCATAAAGTAGGATTATAGACACAACAAAAGAAAGGCTATATTCCAACTGATTACAAATAATACAGAATTCACCCTTTTGTATATCACCAACCCGGAAACCCTCACTATGGAACTGAAATCCGATTCGGACTTCTTCCCCTTCAAATTCCGGTGTCAGACATTCCATATATGGATTAGAGGAATAAATCAGCCCCTTTACCGGAACATGGTTGGATACTTCAATCACAAATTCTCCCGTATAATCCTGTCCCTCTAATACCTCAATTTCAATCTTCTCTTCCGAAAGAGATAAAACCGGCTGTTCCTGTTCAAATTTTCCTGCTGCAAGTCTCTGAATCCGTCTACGCAAAATGTCACCTGCTTTTCCTTCTCCGATATGAGATTTTGTTGCTTTTTCTCTCATTACAGTTATAATAGATTATAAACTATTTAAAACACACATGCAACTTTCTTTCCGTTGTATTTTAACAGGAGGTCTTTTTTCATGATAACACCAAAAGAACATTTTCACGGAAGTGATTTAGAGAAAATAGAAGCCGTTTACGGTATCAAAAAAGAGGATATTACAAGCTTTTCCGCCAATGTCAATCCCTTTAGGTGTATCTCCGCTGCTGCGAAGTACTTTGGCTTCCCATATTGATGCCATTACATCCTACCCGGACCGGGAATATACTTCTTTACGAGAATGCATCGCCGCTTATACCGGCACCGATGCCAGCCAGGTCATTGTAGGAAATGGCTCCACGGAATTAATCTCTCTTTTTATTCAGATTGAGCATCCAAAAAAGCCATGATTCTCGGTCCGACTTATTCGGAATATGAGCGCGAAATTTCCTTAGGCGGCGGTACTACACTCTACTATCCACTCCGGGAAAAGGATGATTTCGTCCTTGATGTGGATGATTTTACCGCTCACTTAAATGAAAGCATCGACCTTTTAGTACTCTGCAATCCCAATAACCCTACCTCATCCTGCATCAACCGGACGGATATGCGCCGGATTTTAGATATCTGCAAGCAATATGATATCTTTGTCATGGTGGATGAGACTTATGTGGAATTTGCCGATAACATGGATGAAATTACCGCAGTTCCACTGACCCACTACTATAACAATATTATTATCCTGCGTGGAACATCCAAATTCTTTGCTGCTCCGGGGCTCCGCCTTGGCTACGCTATCAGCGGCAATCCGGATTTAATCAAATCCATCAATACCAGAAAAATCCATGGACCATTAACTCTCTTGCCGTAATTGCCGGAGAATTGATGTTTACCGATGAAGAATACATCCAGCAGACAAAATCTCTTATTTCTTCAGAGCGTGCCCGGATTTATGAAATTTTTAAAAATCACCCGGATTTCAAACCATACAAGCCATCCGGCAACTTCATGCTTCTTAAAATCTTAAGGGAGGACATTACTTCTGCGGATTTATTTGATAAAGCAATCCGGAAGAATATGATGATTCGCGACTGCTCTACTTTTCCTTTCTTAGATAACAAATACATCCGCTTCTGCTTTATGATGCCGGAGATGAATGATAAGCTGATTGACTGTCTTCTTTCGAAGTAATTTCTTATTTTTCTCCGCTAATCTGTGCCAGCCGAAACTGCCACTGGCAGTTTCTATGGAATTCATGGCGACGTAAAAAGGCGAAACCAGTCTTTTTTGATTGGTTCCGCCTTTTCTTACTTTACAGGAAATTGCTTTCCTGTAATTTGAAAAACGTTCCTCGAGGATGCACAACAAGTAGTTTTCTCATTTTATTCCAGATTTAATTTCTTATGGGTAATCAATGCTGTTATGATATAGCATACAATTGATACACCGATGTAAAGTATCATGCTCTTTGAAAATATATTTCCATACATATTTGCAATCGTTATGCTAAAGAAGCTGTCATCTCCCATTGCAGCCTGTTTCTCAACAAATCCATTTGCTGAATTAATGGATATCACAAAAGATATAATCTGAAGAATCGCATAAAGCACACCATACATCACAATCGACATTGCAACTTTGTGGCGGAACAACTGACCGATTGCCATGCTGGCATATACCATAAGCATAGCGGAAAACGCAGAAATCACACTATATAATATTGCCCAGCCAAAGAGTGCCGGAATCGAAATTCCTATCATATCTCCCAGCTGCTGCAGTAATTCTTCCAGCTTGATTCTTTCCCCTTCATTACCCAGATTCAATCCAGCTGTCACTATCAATGAAAATGCCGAAACATAAACAAGTATTGATGTAATTGCATGCCAGAATACCGCCACCAAAAGCTTTCCATTAATCAAGGAAAAGGTGGTTACCGGAAGGGTATGTGACAAATAACCTTCTGCACCATACATGCTGTGGTAAAACCGAACCAGCAGAAAAATAAATGCCGTAACGCTCAATGCAATCAGCCCAATGATATACAAGAGAAGCATTGCCAGCCCGACCAAGGCTCCTAGATCTGTTTCGAAAACCTGCATTTTCATCATCAGCATGCCAATTAACGTAACGCCGACCAAAACCATTGCCAGTGGAAATAATACTTTCCAGGTTGCTTTCATTTCATGTTTCATTACTTTTCCTAACATCTAAACACCTCCCGGAACAAAGCATCCACCGATTTACCCTGATTAATTCTAATATCATCTACTGATGAAGTCAGGCTGATTGTTCCATTCTGAATAAAGACTACCTCATCTAATACATTCTCAACATCTGCAATCAGATGGGTTGAAATCAGAATCGTTGCATTCTCATCATAGTTGGTAAGAATCGTCCGCAATATATAATCTCTTGCCGCCGGGTCTACTCCTGCAATCGGCTCATCCAGAACATATAAGTCCGCACGACGGCTCATTACTAAAATAAGCTGCACCTTTCCTTTGGTTCCCTTGGACATGGATTTTAATTTATCATTGGGATTAATGGATAATTTTGCCAGCATATCATAAGCTCTTACCACATCAAAATCCTGATAAAAATCTTCAAAATAATCTAAAATATCACGTACCCGCATACCCATGTTAAGATACGTATGGTCTGGCAGATAAGAAACCACCTTCTTTGTCTCTACGCCAATCTTCATTCCTTCCACCAAAATCTCGCCCTCATCCGGAGTAAGGATTCCGTTAATCAGCTTAATCAGTGTTGTCTTTCCACTTCCGTTCGGTCCTAAGAGGCCAACAATATGTCCGCTCTCTAAGGTCAGGTTCAGATGGTCAAGCGCAGTTTTCTTTCCATATCGCTTGCATACATCTTTTACTTCCAATAATGTACTCATGCCTGCTCTCCCTCCAAACTCTCCTGAATCAAAGATAAGGTTTCTGATTTCTTATAGCCAAGCTTGCTCATATTTTCCAAAAATTCCTTAATCTGTTCCTGTGCCAGATTATTCTTCAACTCCTCAATCATTTTTGCATCCTCCGTTATAAATCTCCCGCTTGTACGCTGGGAATACACAAGTCCTGTCCGCTCTAACTCTGTCAGTGCTTTCTGCATCGTATTCGGATTTACTGCAGCTACGCCGCCAGATCCCTGACAGAAGGTAACTTATCTCCCGGACTGTATTTACCGGATATTATTTCCATCTGAATCCGCTCCACAATCTGAATAAAAATAGGACGATCCGAATCCAATTCCCATGCCATGCAATCACCCCTTTCCGTATTTTTGTACTATCTAAGTAATACAATATATTCTTACGACGGATTTGTCAAGAGGATTTTCATTACCAATCCTTAATTTATTCCTCATATCAGAAATAGTGGCACCAGGTGGACACCAGTAACCAATAAGGTGGTCACTTAGCCACCAGCTTATAAAAACTTCCCACATTGGTCCATCTTTTCGTAAAGTTAAAAATGAAATGTACACCAGACACGAAGACAACAAAACTGTTACTGAAACTATTCCTGCTTTGGACTTCATCCAGAAACTGATTGTCCACATCCCTGAAAAACATTTCAAAATGCTTCGCTACTATGGGGTATATGCAAAACATCACAAACAGGAAAAGAAACTTCTGGTTTTAGAAGTTTACCACAAAAAAAACTGCACTATTTGAACGATATCGAAAGGTTATGAAATATGGATAAATCCATGTTCATAATAATTCTTTCTCCATAGTCAGATAGTGCAGCTAACCTAAACCAAAACAAAAACTTCATAAACAACGTCATGGCGAATCCAACATTCGCTCTTTTGTCATGTCATTTTTTATTTCCAGTTTATTATACACTATTTCTGACGATTTGAGAAATTTCCTATAAAGCAAGAAAAAGAGCTTCCCATGATGGAAAGCCCTTAAAATTTACATAATGATGCCCCTTTGTTGCAAACTATGTCAAACAGTCCGGGACCTTAGCTTAATCGTTAACTAGAAGTAAAGCATACGAAATTATTCTGCTGTGAATGTAACCCCTGCATCGGCATGTTCATTTGCATACTGTTCAGCATAAGAGCCTGATTTTCCAATAAGATTAAATTCAGAAACATGCAATTCAGTAACACTTTCTGGTATTTTCAAATCCATTCCCCAGTTACTCGTCGGCGGTATCAAATAATAAGTATAATCATCAGATCCAACTTTTTGCAAGCCATCATTTAATACAAGCTCCTGAAGATTTGTCCCATCAAACACCCCTCCTCCAATTGTTTTTACAGAATCTCCCATAACTACATATTTTAATTGTTTACATCCTGAGAAAGCTGAGTTTACAACTTCCTGAACATTGTTTCCAATTTTCACTGCAACTATATTATTATTAAGTGAAAAAGCAGATTCAAATCCAACAACTTTCTTTCCATCAATTTCATCTGGAATAACCACGATTGGATCCTTACCAACATACTTCTCTATTACTATTTCATCTGAGTTGTCAATTAACTCAAAATCCTCTGCCGGAGTCTCATCATGGCTCATCAAATCATCCATAGTGATTTCATCTGCTGTTTTATAACTAGTATCATTCTTATCATCAGACTTATCACTTGAAGATGTATCTTTCTGGCTGTCCTGCACATCTGCTGTTTGTTTTGTTTGGTCTGTCTTACTTGCATTGTCTGATGACGAACTTCCACAGCCTGCTGATGAAACAGCCATTGTAAAAATCATTCCTAAAATCAATAGTCTCTTTTTCATTTCTTTCTCCTTTAATAACCTCTGATTGTTTTTATATTATATGTGCACCAGTCAGTACTGCTGCT